>ERZ894236.41-NODE-41-length-200875-cov-18.225_pt1 | contig 200875 bp, 167 predicted proteins | sample MGYA00380297_ERZ894236 | MGnify/ENA primary metagenome ERZ894236 (study PRJEB32331, sample SAMN06328420) | human gut metagenome | biome: human gut microbiome; feature: stool | host: Homo sapiens | collected 2014-08-04 ... | reverse complement strand
CCGAGGCACTGCGTCCCCTGTTAAAGAAAAAGAAGGGCAACTGTGTGGTGACCTCCTCCAACTCCATAACCAACATGACAGTGCGCATGGACTGGGTGGATATGCTGTCCAACGTTATGGATGAAGAACGCGTTCTGGAATTTGTAAAGGACATTCCCCGTACCCAGGCCGCATCCTGTTACAGCTCCTCCAAGCATGCCCTGGCGCGGTGGGTCCGCCGGGTTTCACCGTCATGGGCAGTGGACGGACTGCGTATTAATTCCGTGGCTCCCGGCAACACCACTACGCCCATGACCCAGAACATGACCGATGCCCAGATGGAATCCGCGCTGCTGATTCCTATTCCCACCCGCTATGGACGCAAGGAATTCCTTGACGCGGAAGAGATTGCCAACGGCATCACCTTTCTGGCATCACCCATGGCCAGCGGCATCAACGGGGTCATACTGTTCGTGGACGGCGGCATCGACGCGCTGCTCCGGTCCGAACGTTTCTAAATGAAAATGGAGGATATGGATATGACAATTCTGGAAAGCTATATTGACTGTATGCAAAGAGGCGACGAAGCAGCCCTGGCGGATTTGTTCAACGAATACGGAGTGCTTCATGACTCGTCTCTCATTAAGGCAGGTATGGACACTCTCCACCTGGAAGGCAGAATGGCAGTGGAAATGATGTTCCACCACAAATTCGGCTTTAACGGAGGTCCCTTTCCCATACACAGCGTAAAATATTTGGACGGCAATACGGTATGGTATTTCATCACCTACAACGAACATGTGGTTCCTGTAACCGCATTCCTATCCAAGGTGGATGAAGACGGCAAAATTCTGCGGCTGAATATCTATCCGCTGTAAATAAAAGGACCGGAGCTGGAAGGAATTGTTTATTTCCCGGCTCCGGTTTGGGTTTTATTCAAAAATGACCAGTTTTTCCAGTGTCTTTTCCACATCTATCAGGGAATAAAGGCTGTCATTCCACATGAAATATGCTTTTTCAGCCCATAAACCTGTTTCCTGCTGTTCCGGCCCCCTGATTTGTTCATCCCTGCTCATCTGGGTCAGATAAGGTTCCTGATACAAAAGGATACCCAGATAATATCTCTGATGGCGGAGGACCAGTACCATCTGCCTGGCGTCCGCCTCTTCCCTGCCGGGCGCAGGGCCTTCCTGGCAGACCACCGGCACGATGCTCCCCTTATAGTTGCACAAACCCGCAAAATGTTCCGGAAGGCACGGCATCAGGGAAATCATTACATCCTTGCAGATTTCCTCCACATAGGGAAACTCAACCGCGTAATTCCTGCGCTTTCCCGGAATGCAGAGCACTTCCTTTAACGCCTCATCCGCCATACCTTCCCTCCTTCTCATATCTGCTTATGATGATTTCCGTATCCAGCGCCGCGCAGATACGGCCGCTGCCCATGATGCTGCAGCCGCAGATACCTGTCCTGGAACGGAATCCCGCTCCCAAAAGCGCAGGAAGATTCTTCACCACAATGCGCTTCTGTTCATAGATGGAATCTATGAGAAAGCAGCCCTCCTTCTCCGCGCCCTTCACATATACCAGAATGGCCCGCTCCGGAATCTCCCCTTCCAGGGAATAGAACCTGCGGAGATTAATAAGAGGCACCATCCGGTCTTCATAAAGGATATAATCCCGTCCGTTAATTTCACGAATCTGTCCCCCAAAGGACTCATACTCCAGAAAATGATATACATGCCGGGCCGGTATGGAAAAACGGTATTGCCCCACACGGAAACGCACACACTCAATGGAAGCCAGATTCAGGGGAACGGATATGGAAAAGGCGCTTCCCTGTCCAATGGTACTGTGGATGGAAAGATTTCCTCCCACGTCCTCCATGATGTTTTTTACCACATCCAGACCCACGCCCCTGCCGGAATATTCGGTAACTGTTTCATTGGTGGAAAAGCCGGGAGAAAGGATAAACTCCCTGATTTTCCGGGAATCGTACTCATCGTCCGAGCCGGCAAACAGCCCCTTTTGCCTGGCCCGCTCCCTGACACGTTCCTCGTCGATTCCTTTTCCGTCGTCGCTGATGGTCATTCTAAGCTCCCCGGCCACATTATCAGCCGAAAAGATTATCTTTCCCCTCCTGTCCTTACCGGCAGCCAGCCGTTCCTCCGGGGATTCGATTCCATGGTCCACAGCATTGCGCAGAATATGCAGCAGTGCCTCTGATACATAGTCCACCACACTCTTATCCGCTTCCACGTCCGAACATCTGACCACCAGATCAGCCTCTTTTTTCTGGTCACGGCAAATATCTCGCAGCGCCCTCTTAAGCTTTGGCACAATTCTGGACACAGGCACAAGACGCATCTCCATCACGGACCGCTCAATCTGTCCCGCCAAAAGGCTAATCTGATGGCCCAGTCCGCTCTCTAAATCCTCCATCCCACTCCGTTTAAGTTCATTTTCCAGCACCTGCATCTGAAGCAGAAGCTCTGAAGCCAGGTTTTGCAGATGGTCCAGACGCTCTGTCCGCACCTCCATGAATTCGCCTTCCCTGGAATCTGTATTCTCCCGCTCAGGCGCCGCTTTCCGGAGAGCTCCATCCTGAGGCCGGCTGTCGGCCAATACCCTGCACTGTGCCACAAAAAGACCCTTCCTCAGGGTCTCCAGCACCTTCTCCTTATCGCTGCTCTCAAAACGGATGAACACACCATGGCCTTCGATGTACTGCGCGCTTTCACCCTGTTTCTCCAGGTTTTCCGGATAAGTCTCCACCAGGGTGCAGAGGCCGGTAATGGAGCGCACCAGCATGAAAGCACGGATATTTTCCATGCGGCATCCTTCCTCCAGAGTCACGTTGACTACGGTTCCGCTTTTGGAGACAAATAGTTCAGGAATGACAGGCAGTTCCTCTCTGCCATCTTCCTCCCCCGGCTTATTCCCGTCCTTCCCGCTGTCCGTCTCTTCTTCCCTGCTGACATGCCCCAGAAAGTCATCCGTCATCTGTTCAAGCACAGACGTATCCCCGGGCTCATAATCCTCCCTGTCCATCTGCTCCAGCTCCTGGGTAATAAAATCAGAGGCAGCAAACAAAAGGTCAAATAGTTCCGGTTTTGGATGCTCCAGCTTGTCTATATTTTCCCTGTAGTAGGAAAACAAATCTTCCAGCTTATGGGCCAGGGAAGACAGGCCGTTAATGCCCATCATGGCGGAGGAACTCTTGATGGTATGCATGACCCTGAAAATACTGTGAATACTGCTTTCGCTAAATCTGCCCTCTCTCTCAGCCTCTAAAAGTATCTCTGCCAGCTGGCCGTTTAACTGCCTGGTCTCCAACAGGTATACTTCCAGCATCTCCAGGGCATCTGACTCAAAATATCCCATAATACGCTCCGTCCATTACTGCTCCCCGTACCACACGCTCTGGTTCTTGCCATGCCGTTTGCCATAATATAGCGCCTTGTCCGCACAGCCAATCCCTTCCTCCAGCCCTTCCTGCTCATGGAAGATGTGAAGTCCCAGCGTCATGGTACAGGAAAAGCCCTTATCGCCGTAAGGTATCACAAATTGCTCCACCTGCCGGCGCACCTTTTCACTGAGTTCATATGCCTCGTCCTTAGTCACATTAAAAAGAATCAGAAGAAACTCCTCACCGCCCCACCGGACCACTCTGTGTCTGCGGCAGTTTGATTCCAGGATATTGGCAATGCATACAAGCGCCATGTCCCCTGCGTCATGGCCGTATGTATCGTTCACCAGCTTGAAGTCGTCGATATCCGCCATGATAAATACGGTTTTTACCTCATCCTGACCGCAGGAACGCATATCCTCCATTAAATCTCCCACCACATACCGGCGGTTATACAGACCCGTAAGCCCGTCCCTGTAGGCCATGTAGTTAAGCTTCTCCATATTATTGCGAAGCTCCCTGTTCTGGCGGTCCAGGTCGTCCCTCTGCTTTTTCTGTATCAGGTGCGCACGGATTCTGGACTGGAGCTCTTTTTTCACAAAGGGTTTCTTGATATAATCACATGCCCCCATAGAAAAGCCTTTTACCACATCCTCATCGCTGGACCTGGATGTCAGAAAAATAATGACGGCATTTTTATGGTCTATGTCCTGTAATGTTTGATACAGCTCATATCCATCGGCATCCGGCAGGACCACATCCAAAAGGATCAAATCCGGCTGGCACTGTCTCAGCTGTTCCTGAGCCTCCGTGCCGCTGTGAGCCTCGCAGATTATGATACTCTCCTCCTTCAGCGCTGCCTTGATTTGTTCACAAATCAAAAGACTGTCATCCACAATTAGTATTGTCTGTTTTTCATCCATGGACATTATTTCCCCTCCCGGCTTTACAATACGATGGCTGAATGCCTGACCGTATTCACTTCCAGCCTTCCGTTTTCTGCATAAAATAGTATGGTCCTGCCGTAATTCCGGCCCGTATGCTGGGCTACCAGCCGAATTCCCTCCTGAGCAAGGCTTTCCCTTACGGCTTCTACATTCTGCTGCCCTATATCCATCTTTCCGGACGACGGGCCAAACATTCTGGCGCCCCCGGCAATCTTTGCAATCAGATCTGCGGGCCGTGCTCCCTGCTCTCTCATCTGATTCATCAGCTCATGTATGCCCTCATCGGCAAACTTGTAGGCGTTATCCCAATGGGCTGAATACTTCCTTCCCGGAAGTATAATATGGGCCATGCCCGCTATGCGCTCCCTGGGGTCGTAGAGACAAACCCCCACACAGGAGCCAAGGGCATAGGATATAAGCACCTGATTTTCCCTGGCAACCTTTCCTTCCGCGATTCCCACAATGATTTTATCCATAGCGCTGCTCCCTGAGCCGTGAAAGCATAGTTCCCAAATCTTCCTGCTCCGGAAGGAAAAGAATACGTCCCTTAAAGATTTCCCCGGACATATGGAATATATTTTCTATGAGAAGTATGTCATCGCTTACAATTACCCACCTGGACATGGGATAGGTGAGAATTGCCCCGCCCATATCAATGCACAGCTCCGGCACCGACACATCCATATCCATGTCCATCAGCTGGGACAGGGCCCGTATGTAGGAACCGCACATGATGTTCCCCAGCTCACTGATCAGAGAACACTCCATATCATCCAGAGACGTAAGGTTCCGTTCCTCCTCCCCCAAAATGGTATTTATTACGGTCTTGGTAAAGGCTTCACTCAGCATAAACAGGAAAATCCCTTTTAGCTGGCCCGTAACTTCAATCAGAATGCCGGTCTGCAATTCCTCCGGCTGTTCCAGAAGCTCATGCATCTTATAGTACTTTACCACTTTAAGGGAAGGCAAATCCAATTCAATGGGCTGTTCCATCATCCGCGACAGTGAAGTCACTGCGTTTCCCGTCCCCACATTTCCTATTTCTTTTAATATATCCATGGATATCTCATCCAGCTGTACATAACCATCCATTCCCTGTATCTCCCGTGATTATAATTCAAACTTCTCCACCAGCTCCTTCAGTAGCTGGGCCTGGGCAGACAATTCCTCGCTGGCCGCCGCGCTCTCCTCGGATGTAGCTGAATTTCCCTGTACAATCTCGGAAATCAGTTCCACGCTCTTTCTTATCTGTGTAATGGCATCCGCCTGCTGTACGGATGTCTCTGAAATCTTATCCATCTTATGGCTTACCTGTCTGGCGCCTTCCACGGAAGCCTTCAGGGTCTGGGCTGTTACATTCACTGCTTTCATGCCGTCGCTTACCGCATCGGAATTCTTTTCAATCAATTCAGCTGTCAGCTTGGACGCGCCTGTGGTCTTGGTTGCCAGCCGCCTAACCTCCTCCGCCACAACAGAAAATCCCCTGCCTGCCTCTCCTGCCCTGGCCGCCTCAACAGCAGCATTGAGCGCCAGTATATTGGTCTGGAAGGCAATATCCTCAATCTGTCTGACTATGCCTGTAATCTGTCCTGAATTGTTTTTAACCTCATGTATGGACTTCATCAGGGTTTCCATCTGCCCGTCGCACTCCTCCAGCTTCTGACCCACCAGGGCTGCCTGTCTGCTGGAATCCACGGCGCTGTCGGCGTTATCCTTTACACTCTGCGCTATCTCGTTGATGCTGACCGCCAGCTCCTCTATGGAGCCCGCCTGCTCAGAGGCTCCCTGGGCCAGTGCCTGTGAACTGTTTGATACCTGCTCCGCTCCCAGTGACACCTGCTCCGCGCTGCTGTTAATCTGCTGAAGTGAATTGCGCAGCAGACGGCTGATTTCCTTAAGCCCATTGCCCACCGCCACGAAATCACCCCTAAATTCCACATCAGAGCTGTAATTCAGCCTGCCGTTTCCAAGGGCAGTCAGACCGCTTTGTATCTCAGTCACATAACTGTACAGAACCTGTGCCGTATGGCGGATGTCATCTGCCAGCTGACCCAGCTCATCTCTGGACCTGTAACTGAGGGCAATATTCAAATGCCCGTTGGATATGGTATTTGCCGCCTCCTTCACCTCATTGATGGGGCGCACAATATTTCTGGTGACCATAACGCATATAAGAATGGTGGCTCCTATACATGCCGCCGACAGTATAACCAGCAAGATTATGACCCGGTGGTTGCTGTGGTGTTCTGTTTCTATGCTGGCCGCTGTTTCCTCAGCCGACCGATCCGCCACCTCCGAGAGCACTGTCCTTACATCATTGGAACGGGGCAGGTACTCATCTGCATATAGGGACAGCACCTTCTCATTCTCGCCCGCTTCCAGAAGTGTCATTATCCTGGCCCTTGTATCTGCCAGTGTCTGGAATTTTTCATTCAGCTCCTTCATCTTTTCCGGCGCTGTGATATACCCCGTGGACAGTTCGGACAACGCGGCTTCCTCATCTCGGATCAGCTCTCTGGTATTCTGCAGGTACGCATCCTCGTCCACCAGTCCTTCCGTGGCCGCCAAAATAGCGATATTTCTCCCCACAGCACGCAGGCTGGCTGTCATCCTCAGGGATGACTGCACATTGGCAAACTGGTCGGCGTAAATGGCTTCCATCCGCGACGATATGGTCTCCACGTTGACAATGGCCACTGTCACCGTCACCACATACAGAAGGATAATGGATAAAAACGCAATGACCATTTTCTTTCCTGTCTTATAGTTCCTAAACCGTTCTCTCATCCTTTGTTTCCCCGCTTTTTTACTGTTCCAGGCAGCGATTGACTATCCTGGAAAACTCATCCGCCTTAAATGGTTTTACGATAAAGTCCGAGGCCCCTATGGTCAGGGCTTTCTGTATCATCATCTCCTGCCCGACCGCAGAGCACATAATGACCCTGACATTGGGAACCAGCCCCAGCATCTCCTCCAGCACCTCCAGACCGGAACGTCCCGGCATGGTGATATCCAGAAGTACCAGGTCCGGGCTGACCTCCCGAAACAGCTCCATGGCCTTTTCCCCGTCCTGTGCCTCCCACACCTGAGTGTATCCGGCTTCCTTAAGTATCTTGCGGATGATGCTCCTCATGAACATGGCATCGTCTACTACCAGAATCTTCTTATCCATATAGTCCCCCTTTATCCTCATTCTCTTTGACAGGCTTTTTATATACAGCCGGAAAAACCGTTTCCAGCCTGGTTTCTTCCCTGGACAAAAGCTCTGCATGGCCCACCAGCAGATAACCGCCCGGACTCAGGCAGCGTTCCAGCTGCTTTATAAGCTTCTCCCTGGATATCCGGTCAAAATAAATCATCACATTCCTGCATAATATCAGATCGAATTTCTCAGGTCCCGGAGGCATCTCCATCAGATTATGCCTCCTGAAACGGATATTGTATTTTAATTTCTCATCCACCTGGAATGTATGGCTGTCCCCCGCCGTACAGTACTTTCTCTTCCAAAGGTCCGGAAGGTCCTCCATTTCCTTCAGCGGATATACCCCCTTTTCTGCCTTTCTCAATACTTCAGCAGATATGTCTGTGGCAAGAATGCGAACAGCCGGCATACGCTCAAACCTATCCCTGTAATCCTGAATCAGCATGGCTATGGAGTAGACCTCCTCCCCGGTGGAACATCCCGCATTCCAAATGCTGCAAACACCCATCTTCCGGTTTTCAAACAGTTCCGGCAGTATCTTGTAATGCAGGATAGAAAAATGGGCCGGCTCCCTCATAAAATAGGTATAGTTGGTAGTCAGGCGGTTCACCATCTCGCCAGCCATCTCACCGGTCCGGTCCTTTCTCATCTGCTCCATATACTGGGCAAAGGAGGTCAATCCTCTCTTTTCCAGCTCCCTGGCCATCCTGCACTCGATCAGCACCTGCTTTTTTTCCAGGTTTATGCCGTAATTGTCCCGGATGTATTCCACAATCTCACAGAATTCCCTGTCATTCAATCGTATCACATTTTTTCTCCCATATTCCCGGCATTGCTTCCGCCATTTCCCCAGGTTCCCCGCTCTCTTCCGTTCCGGGTTCCCCGGTGACTCCCATCATAGTCCCATCCCTGAGACCCAGGATGAATCCGCAGGCGCAGCTGCCGCTGTCTCCCAGCCGGAAGAACACAACCGGAATTCTCTCATACAGCATGATTCCGCAGATATGGGCAGGCGCGCCAGGCACCTGCTGTATCTGCGGATGTATCACCACTTGCTTGATCAAATTTTTTTCCACATACACGGTACGGCTTCCGTCTCTTACGGTAACCAGCTCCATCATTCTGTCTCCTTCACAGCACCGGCTGCGGTATAAGAAGTTCCGGGACCACTATAAACGCCAGTTTTCCTTTTTCCTCTTCTGTATCCAATACAGCCATGCGATCCATATACTGGTTCCGGCTGCTTCTCACTGCCTCAGGAATGGAATATATCCGTTCTTCCTCCACCTGTACAAGACCTGTCACTTCCTCTGCCCCTATACCAATCTCCCTGCCTCCGCAGTCTGCAATAACAAGATAAGCCTGACCTGACAAATCTTCAGCCTCCAAAAATTCCGAAAAATCAGCCAGAGCCATCTCCGGGTCCCGCTCCTTCATGTCCGTCACCCGTTTCACACAGGAAAGCGGAAGAAGGAAATGAAACCCCGCTGAAAAAAAGAGCAGGTACGAATTCACGCCGTCAGCCATCCTTTTCCCCTCCCCATGATTTGAGTTATTCTGATCCGAAACATTTTGTTTATATTCTACCATATATGGGAGTTATTTACTATTGGAAAATACAAAAAAGGTCCGGGAACATGTCCCGGAACCTTTACTGGTCCGTGTATAAAAAAAGCTTCTTTATTTTGTCTGAAAAATCAATCCCCAGCCTGGCAGCCTCTTCTTTCAGGCGTTCCCTGTCCAATGTAAAATCAATGGTATCCTTGCATGTAACCTTTAACGAAGATGCCAAAGCCGCTAATCCACCCAGGCCTACGCTGGAATCATGCTCATAAAACGGTACTCCGCATATCAACCCGCTGATAACAGTGGCGAGGAAGCAATCTCCTGCTCCCGCCGTACTGTTGACCGGCTTCCATATAGCTGGTATCCGTTCGCTGTAGCCATTAGCAAAGAACTGGGCTCCCTCTCCCCCCTGTGTAACAATTAACTGAATTCCAGGATTTTGACTGCGCAGAAACCCATAACACTCCGGTGCACCACTTTCAGCTTCCACCCCGCCTGCCGTCACAAGGGTTTCCATCTCATGCTTATTGATAGCCAAAAGATCCACATATTGAAAAGCGCCTGAACTTATGCATTCCCCCATCTCGTCAGAAGTAAACGATGCAACATTAAAGCAGGAATTCTCTCTTCCCTTTTTCAACAAATACAGGCGGATATCCAGAGGAACCTCCGGTGCTGCCAGTACAAGCCCCCTGCCTTTTAATTGTTCCTGTTCAAAAAAGGCAGCTATATCCTCCTCTCTCATATTGCCGCTGGCACTATTGCTGGTTGTAATATTACCTCCGTCACTGTCAGGATATACAAAGCATACCGAATACATGGTCTTTTCATGAGAATCCACATTTACATACCTGCAGTTTATCCCGTACTGCTCCATTAGTCCCAGGACCTCTCTGCCGCTGACGTCATCCCCGACTCTGCCGATTGCATAGACAGGTATACTTTTATTCAGATAGGTTATAACATAATGAAGAATAATGTGAAGCTTACAGAAGTCCCGCACATCCATAAGTTCTGCCAGCCTGGACTCATTCCTTCCCAAAGTGATGTTATCTGAAAAACGGAAGAGGATTCCCGAACCTATCCCTCCGGTTCCCACCACGTAATCGTATTTCAGTTTTCTCATATATTTACTCCTGAAAATTTCCATTCGGGATGCCTTGATATAGGATGGTTGGCTGTCTCATAAGTAGCAGTAATAATGGCATCCTCATGATCCTGAAGAAGCGTCATAGGATACTCCGAATCCTTCTCCGAAAATAGGGCCACTCTTAAAGCCGTTTGTTTCCAGGAACCTGTATCGCTGTATAACCTGACCTTCTTTGCTGACAGACATTCCCTGATTCCAAGTGTAATGGACATAGGAGGGACAAACTGATATGCTGCCCCATAAGACCTTTGTCCCAAGGTGATAATGGTATCCAGGTTATTCTCCTGGATACGAATACCGGATTCCTTCAGTTCCTCTATAGTAATATGGGAAAAGGGATGTCTTCTGCTCTGATTATAGGCTATGTGCCCATCCTGCCCCCATCCTCCAAGCGTGTAATCCAACGGTGCCTCCGCTATCTTTTCTTTTACTTCATACATATTCTTTGGGGTCAGAAAATTCCTGTTGGCTTCAGGTATATTTAAATCCGGATCAATGGGACCATAAAATTCACGAAGCATAAATGTCCTAAAATTATAGGGATCGTCCTGGGCCAACAGATTTCCCTGCCAGTCCAGACATTCATCCATATGGAATATAGTTACATGCTTCATGTTTATCCGGTTTTTGTTTATATACTCAGCAAAGGGAGCATACCAGCATTTTGGCCCGCATGGCACAATCGCCCGAAACTGCCTTTCTTCTCTGCCCGCCTGAGCGATTTCATCAACAAGCTCTCTGGCCATCATTTGTCCCATTTCACAGGAATCCTTCACCATTCTGAACCGTATGACCAACTCAGGATGGGACTCCAACTCTTCCGCAGGTATACTGCACCATTTATATAAATCTTGTTTTTTTATCATGGCTTAGACTCCCGACTCCTCTGTTTCTGCCTTCCAGCACAAACAGGGCTTTGTTTACATCTCAATTAGTTTAATATCCGTTAAGTAACAAAACTCTTTCAGGGTTCCATAAATCTCTTCATCTCCATAGGCCAGAGTTATATATTCACTGTCCCACACCTGTACACCATAGTCATAGTCCACATCCATCTTAATAAATGCGTGAGGCCAGAACCACATGCCGGATTCAGTCCGCTGGTCCTTTAAATCATCCGGATCCGGTGTGTAAACCTGCCCCCGGTGAAGAATCATCTCAAACATTCCGTTATCACGTCCTATGCGACCCATTACAACCTTTCCGGGTTTTAGAACTGCCTCTACGGACAGGCCTCCTGCTGAACCTTCTGTAGGTAATCCATGATGTGCAAATCTGGCTTTGTCCGGCCCGGCCAGGGAGGGCGCACAGGCACCATCACCAATTACCTTTACCACTTTTTTCTCCTTATCAATGCATTGGAAATCACCATAATATACTGGATCCGGAGTCAGATTACTTAACAGGAATACAGTGAGTACATTATTATAATCACACAGTGTCGCCGTGGGAATTCCCTGCTGCAGCATCATACTCTGCGTAAAGCAGCTGGCAGCATATTCCTCTGCCAGACCAGGAAATGACTGAATGACATACATATCAAATTTTTCTTTCTCAATTACTTTTTTTACTGCTAAATACAATCTGATTGAACGCTCCGTGCAACCGTCATCCGGTGGCATCTCCTGAAAATATGGCTTAATCAAATTCTCTTTTACGTCCTGGATTTCTTCTTCTGTCACTTCTTCGGCAGCTTTCAATATATCCATGGAATCCCTGGAATCAATGTCCACACCAAACTCTCTCATGAACTGTGACGGATCCGCACATCCGCAGGTCAATCCCATTCCTCTTCCTCCAAAGGCCCCTATGGTTGTCATATTCAACTTATTCCGCAGTGCGCACGCCCTTGAAAAACATGCCACCTTTTCGACCGTATCATTGTCACTTCCATACACAGAACGGTACTTCATGCCGATTTCCTTAAAAGATGCCCCTAATGCTAGGGTTCCTACCAGTCTCCATCCCTGGGAGCCCGGCACGGTCCAGATAATAACACCCTTGCCAGCACGTTCAAAATCTCTTACCGCTGCCACGATTTCTGAAGCCCATACCCAAGTTCCGGAAAAAAGAATCACTCCGTCCACACTGTCATCATGCTTTAATCTGGCAAGCGCCTCACGGGCTTCATGCTTATAGGCCACTACAATTTCATTTTCTACCAGCTCTACACCTTTGGCCTCAATGGCAGCCTTGGATTCATCTATAATCTTCTGGTTAATGAACGGCACTCCTAAAGGGTCCTTTAACCCATCCTTATGTACCCCAAACACGATAAATCCCATCTTTGGCCTTATCATCATAATTCAGTCCCTCCTGACTTCAACATTAATGTTTTCTTTAACAAACGAATTTCCTATCTAAAGTCTGCACAAATAATAATCTACTCGGATTTCTGCTGCCGCTTCTGTATGAATCGGTCAAATCCCACTGCCAATAACAGCACTAATCCCTTTACCACCCTCTGCCAGTAATCATCAACTGCCATCATTGTCATTCCATTAGTAAGAACACCTATTATCAATACCCCAAAAACCACATGGCTGATTTTTCCGACACCGCCGGTAAGGCTGACGCCCCCCAGCACAACTGCCGTAATGACATCCATCTCATAACTCTCACCGGCCCTGGGCTGTCCGCTGTTAAGACGCCCCAGCATGACTAATCCTGCCAGTGCACTGCAGAATCCGCTTACCGCATACACAAACGCCTTGATTCTGTGAACACTGATACCAGACAACCTGGCTACCTCCTCATTTCCGCCTACTCCATATATGTATCTGCTGTGCCTCGTCTTTGACAGGAAGAATATACCTGCCGCAAATGACAGAACAAGTATGATGACCGGTATGGGGACTGCTCCCACATAGCCCTGACCAATGACAGCATACCGTGAATCAAATCCAAATACAGGAGTTCCTCCCGTAATCAGATACGCCACGCCGCGTAAGGAAGTCATGGTTCCCATAGTTGCTACCATAGGAGGTATCCCTATGTGACTGATAACAAGCCCGGTTGCAAACCCTATAAGGGTACATAAGGCTAGGGAAATCAGGGATGCAATAATTGGATTAACATTGTTTATCATCATCATTGCTGTCAGGACGCCGCTTACCCCAATGATAGCCCCTACCGATAGGTCGATACCCCCTGTCAGGATGACAAACGTCATGCCAATAGCGCAGATTCCATTGATAGATACCTGCCTTAACACATTGGCAATATTGCTGCCCGTTAAAAAATTAGGTGCAAATATGCTCATAGCCGCAAAAAGCACAATAAAAATGATTATTATGGCATATTCTGCAATAAATGTATTAATATTCATTTTATTCTTCATATGAATACCCCTTCTATAAAGCTGCATAATTCAGAATTAATTCCTGGGAATATTCTTCAGGCATCAATTCCTTTACAACCTGCCCCTCCTTCATCACGATAATCCTATCCGACATTCCAATCAGCTCTGACATCTCCGACGATACCATTATGATGCTGGTGCCGTTGTCAGCCAGTTGTCGCATGATTTTATAGATCTCCTGTTTGGCTCCAACATCTATCCCTCTGGTTGGTTCATCAATAAATAGCACATTGCATTCCGTTGCAAGGCATTTGGCGAGAACAACCTTCTGCTGGTTTCCTCCAGACAAATTCATTACTGGCTGCAGAAGTGAGCTTATTTTTATGGAAAGGTCAGCAACCAGCTTATTGCAGATATCCTTTTCCTGCCTCTTCTTAATTACGGCAAAGCGGGATAATCTGTCCAGAATGGCAAATGATATATTATGTTCTATGCACATCCCCATAATTACACCCTGCTGTTTCCTGTCCTCCGGCAAAAGAGCAATACTGTTTTTCAGGGCCACTGCCGGCGAGGTAATGTTTATTTTTTTTCCCTTTAGAATGATTTCACCTTCCGTAATTTCATCCGCCCCGTAGAGCGCCCTGAGAAGTTCAGTCCTTCCTGCACCTACTAAACCTCCGATTCCCAGTATCTCCCCCTTTCTCAAAACCAGCGACACATCCTTAAGCCTTCTGTTGCTTACATGGCTCACCTCCAGAATTTTCTCCTCGTTGATGTGGCCTAAATCGGGAAATGTCTCCCCCATCTCCCTTCCCACCATATCTGCAATCAGGGTCTCACGGCTGGTCTCAGAAACCGGATGAGTAGATATATATTTCCCATCCCGAAAAACTGATACTCGATCACATATTTCAAAGATTTCCTCCATTCTGTGGGAAATATAAATGATAGTGATTCCTTTCCCCTTTAACTGTCTTACAATTGTATGGAGAGTCTCTGTCTCCTGTTCTGTCAGCGGTGCCGACGGCTCATCCATGATAATCAATTTTGCATTCTTTGAGATAGCCTTTACGATTTCCACCAGCTGCTGCTGTGCAATCCCCAGTCTCTGAACACGAATTTTAGGATTAATGGCCATTCCAATCTCTTTAAACATTTTTTTGGTATTTTCATTCATCTGCTCATAATCCAAAAAACCTTGTTTCATGAGTTCACGGCCAAAATAAATGTTCTCACTTACAGACAGGAACGGTATCAGATTAAATTCCTGATAAATGGCTGTTATTCCTGCGTCCAGCGCCAATGCAGGAGTCAATCCGCTATATTCCTTTCCGTCAAACATGATTTTACCTTCGCTAGGTGCGTGGGCACCTGTAAGAATCTTAATAAAGGTGCTCTTCCCCGCCCCATTCTCTCCCACCAGAGCGTGTACTTCTCCCCTTCTGACAGAAAAATCAATATTATTAAGGGCCTTGATTCCCCCGAACCGCTTGGAAATCTTATGGACTTCCAGAATTATATCTGTATTATCAATTTGAGGAGTTTCCTCTAACCGATTGTTCATTCATCCACTTCCTCCATCATTCCTCGCACTTCATTATGGCTAGTTTTCAACCACATCTCTCTGCCAAACTGGCTCATACCTTCTCTGAACCACTGCATCTTCCTGTTTTTCTGTTAAATATTTATACATAGCTTCGGCCAGGTCCTCACCTGCTTCATAAGGGAACAGGTTGCAGGATGATCTGTAAACACTGTTTTCAACTTTCATTTTTTCTTTTCCTTCATCCGTGGCATCACAGCCGCCGATATAAAAATTGTCCGGAATTTTCTGCATGGCCGATACTGCTTCGTACGCGCCAATTGCCGTAAAGTCATCGCAGGCACATATCACATTTACCTCAGGCTTTGCCAACAAAACGGACTCCGTCACCTTCATTCCCAGATCTGTATTGCTGGCATTCTGTCTGGCTACCACCTCTGCCTCAGGCGCGTTCTCCAAAATACCATCATTGATGCCGTCTCCTCTTCGGATGACCGCCTCCACATCATCTTGGGCAAGAATCAGCGCTCTTCCTTTTCCACCCTGTTCTGCTTTAATCCACTCAGCTGCCGCATTGCCAATGGCATATCCTATATTATACTCATCCAGAGAGCCGTCAATCTGCGCATTGCTTACAGGCTGCGCCTCTGCGGATACTACGATTCCCTTTTCCTTAGCCTGGTCCACCACTGTTTTCAGGGCATTCTCATCCAAAGGTGATATCATAATTCCGTCTACATCACGCTGTACCGCGTCCTCTACATAGGAAACCTGAGTGGCTACATCATACTTGGAATCCAAGATCTGTGTCTTAATTCCCAGTTCTGCACATTTTGACTGGAATCCATCGTAAACCTGGATAAAATACGGATTGGCACTGTCCTGCGTCACATATACAAATTCCATACCGGAGTCTGCCTTATCATCCCCACCGGATGTGGCGGCTGTATCCGTATTCTTCTGTTCAGCCTTATCGCCCGCGTTTCCACCCGAAGCAGAGCATCCAGCCAAAGTCCCCATAAGTGAAAGAACTAACAACATTGCTACCATTTTTTTCTTCATGAATATACCTCCTTTTGGCAGGAAAATGATTCGAAACGTTTCGATTTTCAGGTAAACATTAAGGTGTTTGATAAACACCTTAATTCTTTATCGTTTGACAGTGTCTCTGATAATCAAGGATGGCTCCAAAATAACCGAATCAGGAACAATACCATACTGCAAAAGGTTCATCAGGTTATTGACTGCCAGCTTGCACATACGCTCGATGGGCTGGCTCACGGTTGTCAGCGGAATCTGGTTGATTGTAGCGTATATGACATCATCATAACCGCATACGGACAAATCCCTTGGAATAGATAAGCCTTTAATCCTGGCTGCCTGAAGCACTGCACAAGCCGTAAAATCACTGTTAGTCATGATTGCCTCTGGCCTCTCCTTCAATATCTCCATGGCCAGCTTCTGCACATCATCAAAATGATAGGTACTCTCATAAACATTTGACTCGGAATAAACCAGACCGGCTTCTTCTAACGCCATCTTATAACCGCTGATATATGTCTCATCAACCCGTCTGTCGCCAATCAGCATCACGATGTTATGAATATCCCGTTCAATCAAATACTGTGTCATCAGATAGGAGCCCTTTTTCAGATTACACATAACAAAGGGTGCGCTGCTCTGCTCATAGTAGGCGGCCAGAAACAGATAGGGTATTCCATATTCATCCAGCTTCTTCATATGTTCAATATCATTGACATAAGTCAGCTGCGGAACCCATATAACTCCATCAACCTTTCTCGAAATGAATTCAGAAATATACTTTTTCTCATTATTACTGCTGTTTCCTGTAATCCCTAATATAAGAAAAAAGCCGTAACTTTCCACTTCTCTTCGTATGTATTCTGTAATCTCACTATAAAAGCAGTTTCTCACATCCGGTATAAGCAGACCAATTACCTTTGTTCCGGATGTTCTCAGATTACGGGCAGCATTATTGGGCTGGTATGATAGCTCCTCTACTGCATCCAATACCATCTTCCTGGTCTTGTCTGTAACCCCCTCTTTCCCATTAATGGCCAGGGATGCTGTTGATATGGAAACACCTGCTAGTCTAGCTACATCTTTGATTGTAGCTCTCTTTTCCATTCATTTTCCTCCTAGTTGCATAAAAACGTTTCGATAATACGATTATAGCACAATTTTTCAACTTGTCAACGAATAATACTATACATTTTATACAGTTATCAATCTTGTTTTATTTGTTTATCCATGTTAAAATCAATAATCATACATTGAATAAGGAGAAATAGACTGTGATAAATACTGAAAAATCGAAACGTTTAGATGGACAGTTTTATTATAATCAGGACCCTCTATTACTGGAAGAACACCTGAATGTCCAGATGCTGCTTCATCAATATAATCATTTGCCTCCGAACAAACGTAAGAAACGTCGGAAACTCCTAAAGCAAATCCTAAACCATCCACCAAAGGATGCCTGTATTGAACAGCCGTTTCATTGTGACTTTGGCTACAACATCCATATTGGCAGCCATTTTTATTCTAATTATAATCTGACCATACTGGACTGTAATAAAGTTACCATTGGACACCACTGCCTGATTGGCCCCAACGTCAGCATCATTACCGTGAATCACCCCCAGGACAGAAAGCTCCGTTCCAGGGATTTGGAATATGCCACACCTGTGACCATTGGCAACGATGTGTGGATTGGATGCGGTGCCATCATCAACCCTGGCGTTTCTATCGGAGATAATGTCATCATAGGTTCAGGCAGTATTGTAACAAAAGATATCCCGTCCAATTCCCTGGCGGTAGGGAATCCCGCCAGGGTCATCCGTACACTGGACTAAAAATCAGTAAACACCAGTACTGTCCTGCTCCCTGAACCTCACTGGCGCCACCTCCGGCGTCAGCGGCTCCATCCTGTATTCCGGCAACTGGTCAATGAGACCATCCAGACAAAGAGATGTGCTGTGGACCATGTCGTGGGCCAGAAGGACTACCTGCTGCCTTCCCAGAATGGTTTTCATGGCATTGTCAATCAGCTCCTGGGGCCGGGACTTTTTCAGCGCGTCGTCCAGACTGGCATTCCAGTCAAAATAGACAAATCCCCGTGCGTCCATCTCGGCTATGATTTCCTTGTAAACCTTCCGGTTATAGCCATTGATGCTGCCTCCGGGAAACCGGTAAAGAACAGGCTTTACCCCGGTAACTTCCAGAACAGCCCTGTAAGCTTCCTCAAAATCCGCCAGATAGCTGTCCCTGCTTTCGTAGAGTTTCTTGTAGTCATGGCGGTTGCAGTGGATACCAATGGTGTGTCCCTCTGCCGCGATTCTTTTTGCAACATCGGGGTGTTTCCTGACATTTTCTCCCACAACGAAGAAGGTGGCTTTTATATTCCTGGCTTTCAGCACATCCAGCACCGCACTGGTATTTTCAGCGGAAGGACCGTCGTCAAAGGTGAGATACATGGTTTTGGGATTAAAATACAGATCAATGCCTTTGGCAATACCCCCTGCCAGTTTTTCCTGGTACTGCGGGTCTGTCAGCCGTTCTCTTTCACGGGGATTAGACAGGAACCCCGTCTCGATCAGGCATGATGGAACAAAGGTTTGTCCGGTGACTGTAAATTCTGCATCCCCTCTCAGTTCACGGGCCTCTGCCCCTGTACTTCTGACTGCTTCCTTGTGGACCAGCGCGGCTAAACGCCTGCTGTCCGAAGCCCCGTCCTTTTCGGAATACCAGGTCTCTATTCCCCTTGCCGCCGCGTCCTCCCATGTATTTTGATGAATACTGACATAAGCGCCGGCCCGGACCTTGTGTGCTGCCTCCACCCGTTCTTCCTTTGGACGGTATGCGTCGTCCTCCCGCACCATCACAACAGTATATCCCATATCCTCCAGTTTCACCTTCAGCCGCTCAGCAATGGCCAGATTAATGTCCTTCTCCATTACGCCTTCCTGGCTGGCGCCTTCATCCTCACCGCCATGGCCTGCATCCACCGCAATGACAGGGGGACCTGTATATAAAGAATTCTGATTGCCAAACGAAAGGAGGGATTCCCCCTGGCCTTTTATGGAACTTTGCAGGACATGTGTGTCTTCCAATATACGGGACAGGATTTCTGGCCCTCCCCGTCCTGTACATTGCCGCTCTATCCTTTCCCGCTCTGTTATTTCCTGCTTTATCCGTCCCTGCTCTGTTATTTCCTGCTTTATCCGTCCCTGCTCTGTTCCTGCCATTCCCAACTCCCGTTTCTCCGGTATGACCATGGCCATCACTGCCATGGTCATGCATATGCCCGCCGCCAATTCTGCGGCGGCCAGAAAAAACGCCCTTCTCCTGGCCCTGCGCCTGGCCTGCCTTCTGCGCTCTGTCTGCCTGCCATAATCATACGGTTTTATCCCTATTCTGTCCATGACGCCTGTCCTTTTCATGTAAAAAGCTCTTGTGTACTGCAATCAGCATACACAAGAGCGGCATCAAATTATCATCATTTTTGCATCAAAGTTGCATCATCTGGAAATTTTCAGGAACAATTCATTGATTCCTTCATAAAAACCAACTGTTACTATGGTTTCTTCCTCCTCTCCCTGGCTGAAAACATATTTTTTAAAGTAAGGGGTTGTTTCCATTAACGGATTCTGATCCCCGCAGGCCGCCGGATCCTCTAACCCCATATAGGAGCTCCACATATCCACAATCTGCTCCGGATCCATGTCATTCCACAGCCTGGGCGACCTGGCATAGAATTCATAAATCTTACCGTTATCCCCATCTATGTAGGCGTCCATGAGACGGTTCTCCTTATCTGTATTTTTCTGGCTGTTTATAAGGCTCAGTTTCCAGACCGCCACATTATTCCTGGGCTCCAGCACATCAATGGCCGAATAGAGGACAGCGTCATACTCATCCTTTTCCACAGGCCGAACGGATTCAGGCAGGATTCCCAGTGTTTTCAGTTCCTCCAGCCCCCGGTTGCATGTCTCATAAATCTGGGAGTCTGTGATTTCCTGGCCGGAAGGCCCTCTGTGATTCATCACAAATGCATAAGCCCCCTCCAGACTCTCATATTCCGCCTGGCTGCCGTTTGCCGCCGTCAAAGCCTGCCCTGTTTCAGGTATCAAAGCCTGTCCTGTTTCGGGAAAGGTCTGGCTGCTCAGGCTTTCTGACAATATGTGGAGCTTTTCAGCGGCGCTTAATGTATAGCGGTATCCCTCCCCCTCCGTATCCGCTGTCATGGCATGTATCTCCCCCAACATGGTCCTGTCCCTGTATCTGGTCAGCATCTCAGGACCGCAGATGGACAGGGCCATAATCAGCCCCGCAAACAACAGGAATAACAGGTTTGCTGCCATTCTTCTCATAACTGGTCCTCCTTCCAGAGGGGCAGGGTGAAGCTCATGGTGGTTCCCTTCCCCAGCTCGCTCCTTATGTTCAGGCGGCTTTTGTGAAGCTCCAGTATTTCCGCGCACAGAGCCAGTCCCAGCCCTGCCCCGTTGCGGCTTCTGGATCTGGACTTGTCAACCATGTAAAATGCCTTGGTAATCTTGTGGAGTTCCTCCTTCGGTATGCCCACTCCGTGATCCTTTACCTCAAAACAGTATCCGTCCTTCATCAGATGGCCGTAGACCTCAATGAGGCCGTCCGCCTCGGAAGCTTTGAACGCATTGTCCAGCAGGTTCATGAGAACAGACTTAATCAGATTGGCCTCTGCCCTCACCATGCCGTCATCATAGTTAAAATATATTTTCATGCTTTTGTTGATCACGTACATGTCATACAGGTACAGAAACAGGGATTCGGCCGACACCATGGTAAATTCCACCTCTCCCCTCCTGGTAACCATGATGTCTAACAGGCGGAAGGACATGGCCTCCAGGCGTTTCCCTTCCGTGTAAATATAGTTGGCGGACATAAACTGCTTTTCCTCATCCAGCCTGCGGGAGCGCAGGGCATCCGCATAACCGATAATGGAGGTCAGCGGCGTCTTAAGCTCATGGGCAAATGCAGCCACAAAGTCCTCCCTGGCCTGAATCTCATCTTCCAGCTGATTGATGTTATCCTCCAGGGCATTGGCCATCTGGTTAAAATCCGTTGTGAGCTGTCCCAGTTCGTCGCTGCTGACTTTCCTGGCCCTGTGGTGATAATCCCCGGAGGCCATGCGCTTGGTGGCCCTGGTCAGCAGACGGATGGGCCTGGTCAGAAAGGATGCAATGAGATACATAACAGCCGTACCGCAAAGCAGCATGGCCACAGTCACCCTGCGGTAGACAGAGAAACCCAGGGACCTGTCCCGAAACACCTCTGACACGTCCTTCATGGTCTCCAGATACAGCACCCGGTCCAGGGCATTGACAGCCGTACCTGTCTGTATGTAGTATGCTCCATCCTGTTCTATGACTCTGTATGTCCTGGTATCCTGGCCTGTCCGGTCCAAAAGCCCGTCTCCCCCGCCGAATCCGGTGCTGGCATAGAGCACATTTTTCTGCTCATCACAAATACGCAGCAGGCGGCCGGAGCTCCTGCCTCCCGACTCCAGATTGGATGCTATCTGACTCACCGTGGTATCCTGGAGCACATCATACTTGGCCGGCACATTGAGGGCAGCTGTCTCAAATGCAAAACGGAGAATGCTGCTCTCATCCATGGCCTGGTTTACTTCCCGGTCCATGGAGGTCTGAAACACGTAATTGACAAAATAATATCCGCTGAACCCAAAACCCAGGGCCATGACAATCATGGTCCACAGCAGGAGTTTGAACGAAAATTTCATTGAACTACCTCTAGGCGGTATCCCACCTTGTAGACTGCCACCAGATTATTTTCCCATCCCAGTTTTCTTCTCAGCCGCTGCACATGCAGGTCCAGGGTGCGGCTGTCCCCGGAATACTCCCCTTCCCACACCTTTTCATACAGGGTCTCCCTGAAAAGAGCCACATTTTTATTTTGTATGAAGAGTACCAGAAGGCCGAATTCCTTGTTGGTCAGTTCCACATTCCTGCCTGCCCTGGTAACCCTGCGGGCCTCCACATCCACGGTCACGTCGCCGGCTGTCAGCAGACGCTCCGTCTTATTGTATCTGCGGAGAACAGCCTCCACTCTGGCCACCAGTTCCACCACGTCAAAGGGTTTCACCAGATAGTCGTCCGCGCCCAGGCGCAGTCCCTTTACCCTGTCCTTTACCTCATGTCTGGCCGTTATAAAAATCACCGGTATATCCATGGGGCGGATGTAGCTCATGATATCGTAGCCATCCACTCCCGGCAGCATGATATCAAGCAGTATCAGGTCAAAAAACCGGTTCTCTATGAGCCGGAGGGCCTCCACCCCGTCCTGGACAGCCGTACAATGGTAACCGCTGGCCGACAGGTTTAAATCAATCAAATCACAAATTGGTTTTTCATCATCTACTATCAGTACTTTTATCATGGTTCTGTCCTCCACCCCCAATATGCGCGGGCCCTGTCCGTCAAGCCTGCCAGGGTATCGCCTTCCTCTAACGCAAGTGTCTGTTTCATGTCCGTATCTTCGTAAAATCCGCCGGTCCGCTGATAGTATATGGAATAGCTTCCCTCCACAACCGCCCCGCCGTCGCTTCCCTCATAGCTGTAATCCGCCAGTATGACAATGTCTTTGAGTCCGTCCCCGTCTATATCCTGGCAGGTAACGCCCTTTAACGCATAGAGATGTTCATATTCTCCCATGGGCTGGAAGCTCCAGACAATATAGCCCTGTTCATTTACCAGGTACAGCATGAATACCGTGTACTCCGCCATCCGGTAGGTGCCCGGGACAACCAAAAGGCGGCCGAACTTCTCAAACCGGACGGAACGGCTCTGCTCCGATATGACCGTCATCCCGTGGGACAGAAGCTCATCCTGGGCAGTGGATGTATACAGAAACTCGGTAGAGTATCCGTCCCGGACAAAAGATGTGATGAAACGGATGCTCTTATTCATGCCAAAACGGTTCATCTTTTCTGAGAGTCTGTAATCCCTGTAAAAACCGTCATTTTTCTGAAACAGCACATCCCCCACCTTGTAGGGCTTTCCCTGTTTACCGGCGCCCTCATTGGCACAGGCGGTTATGAGCACGATATCCTGCCATCCGTCCCCGTCCATATCCTGAAAGGACACGGCGGCCACCCGGCTGTCGGGCTGCCTGAGCTGACCTCTTATCCGATTATTGGTCTCCAGCTGGTCTGTCTTATACGCCATGGTCCCGTCCGCCCTGGCAAAAAACAGCACCAGCCGGTTGGACTCCCTGTCAAAGGCCGGTATAAAGGACACCTCCCCCTCTCTCTTCATGGTCATGGGGAATACCTGGCTGTCCACCGCTTCAAACCCTTCCCTTTCAATATCCCCGGTCTGACCCACCGCGTTAAGGCGCTGCCTGTATTCACTGTATGAACGGGAAACAGCCTGGGAATCCGGGGCACCGTTGGATGCCCCGGGAAAGCCCAGGCATAAGACAGCTGTTGTGATCAGGAACAGGATGGTCCGGAACGAAAAGGCAGAATATGTTTGATTCATCAATGGCATGCACCAGCTTTTCTTAATGTACTATTCCGATTATATCAAATAAAGATGGGAATTCAAACATATTCATGACCTGTGCCAAACAAAATATTTGAGGGGATGCCGCCGGTTCTCAAAAGCTGCCCGAAAAAAGAAACTTAAGGATTGTTCACCGCGGGACGATTACACACCCCTATATAAAGCGGCGCTCCCATATATCCGGTGACCGCATATAAAAAGGGCCTGTCCAGGTTCATCTGCAAAGCTGTCTCACCTGAATACAGCCCTGCGAACCCGGCTTCTCCGTTCTCTGAAAATGGACCCACGCCGTTTTCATTGACGCTGAACACCGTGGATTGGATCACGCCGGAAAGTGAAAGGCTTTCGCCTGTAATACCTGTAAAATCAGCCCGGCTGACATCAAATGCATCGGTCAGCCCCAGACCGGCCAGCGAAGGACCCAGGTCCGCCGTGGCGGCGGTCCGGAATTTAGGAATCTTCCAGTAAATTCCGCCGTAGGATTCAAGTTCATCAATCCTGCCAAACATTTCCCTGGTATACTGTTCTGAGGAGAGCAGTTCCCGGATTGTCACTCCCTGGTCAGGCAGAACAACTATCATGGCAGCATTATCCGTAAGTGAGAGTGATGCGCGCAGGAACCCCTGGCCCCGGTAATAAGTGCCGTTCCAATGTCCTGTCATATACTGGCAGGTTATATCCTGTCCATCGGCAGAATGGAACACATCTGTTATATTGTCCTCAGTCCTGAAACCTCCTGTCCACTGGGCCTGGTAATTCACTGTATTCACAAGTTTCATGCTTTCACCGGAAGCGGTTGCCACGTCCATGGAAATAGCCTGAGCCGTCTGCCAGCCAATCCACTGTCTGATAATGGCCGGCAGGTCCGGATTTCCAAAGTCCACCCGGAAAACAGACGCATAGTACTCGTTTTCCGATGTTCTCTTAAAGGAGTCGTTCAGCGGGGCACCTTCCTTCAGCCACATGGAATTTACCAGCTTCAATTTTGTCTTTTCATTGTTCCTGAATATCTGCCGGTACAGACGTCCGCAGGAAGCCGCCAGGCCGGCCGGAGGCTGTGCCGTGTGCAAAGCCTGGGCCGGCTCCGGAGACTGAGACCCGTCAGGTGTCTGACTGCCGATTCCCATAAGCGCCAGCATCTGGGCCCTGGTGTTTCCCCCTGCGCCCTCGGATGCCTGGGCCAGGGCATAGTACAGGCTCACCGGTGAAAAATTCATGTTTTCCCGGCTGTCCCTCAAAAGCGGCAGGAACACCCTGTAGGAAAACCGGGATATTCCATCTGTAAACTCCGGATTCACCGTGTTGTTCTGGGCTATGGCGCGCATGCTGCCTGAATCATTGTACGGTATGGGATCCGGGTCCCTGGAACCGGATTCGCAGCGATAGCCTTCTCCTGACACACCGTTAAAAGGCGCGGCAAAGGCCGCAGGACTTCCTGCGGCCAATACGGATATGGCCGTGGTCAGGACGCCTGCGGCGGCAATGGATATTATATTACGTTTCATGATTCATTCCCCCTGTAATGACTGAAAAACAAAACCATTTGCTTCTGATTTTATTTTACCAGAATATCATCAGGAAGATGTTTCTATTTTCTTAATTAATGCGGTCGTTATCTGTTACCAAAGGGAGAATTCCTTATCTCCCACCACAGGGTCCGCGGTTCCCTTCCTCTTGTCTATCTCATATGTATTGATCCGGTGGAACACATCCGGCTTATCCTCATATCCAACTGAAACCTGGACCATTTGAGTGTTCTCATAATCCACCTTAAACTGCAGGGGTTCTTCTTCGTCCCGGTACATTCCCATCTCCAGAAGCTTATTTTCCAGAAGGCGGCAGGCTGCCTCCGATGTCATGGACGGCTTCTCAATCCATACACCTGTCTCTGTATCCAGGCAATACCAGATTCCGTCAATCCGGTTCCAGCCTTTTAGGAGCTCCTGATTTTCTTCGTAGACCCACTGTCCGTTCTCCCCCTGTATCCATTCCCCTGCCCAAGCCGGAAATGTACAGCCCAGTATGGATACCATGAGCCCAACCCCAGCCAATCTGTGTCTTATTTTCATCCGATCCCGCCTCCTGTTCCAGAGCAAGTCTTAAAAATATTTTTAACCATACACCAGTATACCTCATAAACATTAACTTTATATAAACTGGTCCGGGATTCCTTAACTGACGTAACACCTCTTTCTTTTGTCCTGCTTCCTTAACCTGCTTCCTCAAAATTCCCTGTATACAGCTGATAGTATTTTCCCTTCCTTCCAATCAGCTCCTCATGGGACCCCCGCTCGATGATTCTTCCCTGTTCCATGACCATAATACAGTCTGCATTGCGGATAGTAGACAGTCTGTGGGCAATGACGAAGGTGGTCCTCCCATTCATCAGGGCATCCATGCCGGCCTGCACCAGGGATTCCGTCCTGGTATCTATGGATGAGGTGGCCTCGTCGAGAATCAGTACAGGCGGGTCTGCCACGGCTGCCCTGGCTATGGCTAAAAGCTGCCTCTGGCCCTGGCTCAGACTGCCTCCATCCCCTGTAAGGACGGTTTCATAGCCATGGGGGAGACGGTTTATGAAGCTGTCTGCGTTGGCCAGTTTTGCTGCATTGACGCATTCCTCATCTGTAGCGTCCAGCTTTCCGTATCGGATATTGTCCATGACAGTACCTGTAAAGAGGTGGGTGTCCTGGAGCACGATGCCCAGGGAGCGGCGGAGGGCCGGTTTCTTAATTTTATTGATATTGATTCCGTCATATCGGATTTTTCCGTCCTGTATGTCATAGAAGCGGTTAATCAGGTTGGTGATGGTGGTCTTGCCCGCCCCGGTAGATCCTACAAATGCAATTTTCTGACCGGGTTCGGCAAACAGCTTGATGTCATGGAGCACCATCTTGGATGGGTCATAGCCGAAATCCACTCCGTCAAAAACAATGCCGCCTTCCATTTTCTTATAGGTAACAGTCCCCTCTGCCTTATGGGGGTGTTTCCAGGCCCAGACACCGGTGCGCTCTTTTGTCTCTTCCAGTGTGCCGTCCTTCCGTTCCCGGACATTCACAAATTCCACATACCCATTGTCCTCCTCCTGCTTCTGGTCCAGAAGCTCAAATACCCTTCCGGCGCCTGCCGCTGCCATGACCACAGAGTTCATCTGCTGGCTGATTTGGGTAATCGGCTGGGAGAAATTTTTATTGAGTCCCACGAAGGCAATGATGGTGCCGATTGTAATTCCACCTATGCCGTTTAATGCCAGGATTCCTCCTGCCACTGCGCACAGAACATAACTCAGATTGCCGATATTGGCATTGACCGGCATGAGGAGGTTGGCGTACCGGTTAGCCTTATCAGCGTTGTCCCGAAGCCTTTCATTCAGCACCTCAAACTCCTTTTTGGCCTGTTCCTCATGACAAAATACCTTGACCACCTTCTGTCCGTCCATCATTTCCTCTATATATCCGTCCACCTCTCCCAGGGAGTTCTGCTGTTTTCCAAAATGGGCGGCAGATTTGCCTGAAAGACATTTTGTGGCAAACAGCATGACACAGGCCATAGCAAAGGTAAGTATGGACAGAGGTATATTTAAAATCAGCATGGAAACAGCGGTTGCCGCCAGTGTGACCGCAGAATTGGCTACCTGGGGAACACTCTGGCTCATGAGCTGCCGCAGGGTATCCACATCATTGGTATATACTGACATGATATCGCCATGGGCGTGGGTATCAAAATATCTGATGGGCAGAGATTCCATCCTGGTAAACAGTTCCACCCTCAGCCGCTTCATGGTGCCCTGGCTTACTGTGACCATGATTCTGTTATACGCATAGGCCGCCAGAATGCCTATTAGGTAAAGGACTGCCATCCTGCACAGCGCCCCTGCCAGGGGAGAAAAATCCGGCGCTGTATTCCCCGTTGACGCCTGTTGGGCCAACGGCCGGATATAGTCATCCACCAGGGATTGTATGAACACCATCCCCTTCAGGGTAGCCCCGGCGGACACTATGATACAGGCCAGCACCGCGGTCACCGCAAGTTTATAATTGGCAGCCATATACCGGATGACGCGGCCCAGGACCCTGAGGGCTTCCTTTGTCTCCCTGGCCTGCTCCTGTCTGCCGGTTTGTTCTTTCCGGCTGCTCTGCGCCTGTCCGCTGTTCTGTTTTTTCAGGCTGTTCTGTCTGTCTTCCATCATGCCACACTCTCCTTTCCTGCGTTTTCTGCCTGAACCTGGTCAAAGTCCCCTCCGCCCCTGCTCTGTGACTCGTATATTTCACGGTATATCTCATTGGACCTCACCAGCTGGTCATGGGTTCCGTATCCGTTTATACGCCCGTCCTCTATCACCAGTATGTGGTCCGCATGCTGCACACTGGATATGCGCTGGGCAATGATGATTTTGGTGGTTCCCGGTATTGCCGCCCCAAAGGCTTCCCTGATTCTGGCATCTGTCGCCGTATCCACCGCGCTGGTGGAATCGTCCAGTATCAGGATCCTGGGGTTCTTTAACAGCGCCCTGGCAATACACAGCCTCTGCTTCTGACCGCCTGACACATTGGTTCCGCCCCGCTCCAGGAAGGTATGGTATCCGTGGGGTAGACGCTCTATGAATTCGTCGGCACAGGCCGCCCGGCAGGCTTCCCGGCATTCTTCTTCCGTGGCATCCTGATTTCCCCACCGCAGATTCTCCAGAATCGTACCGGAAAACAGTACATTTTTCTGCAGAACCACTGCCACGGAGTCCCTGAGCGTTTCCAAATCATATTCCCGCACATCCCTGCCTCCCACACATACGCTGCCGCTGTCCGCGTCATAGAGGCGGCTGATTAGATTTACCAGGCTGGACTTGCCGCTTCCCGTGCCTCCTATGATGCCCACAGTTTCACCGGACCGGATATGCAGCTCAATATCGGACAGCGCCTGCCCACCTCTGCCTTTGTCCATTCCCTTATCCGTTCCCCCAGCGTCCTCCTTACCCTTCCCATAGGAAAAACATACACAGTTAAAATCAACGCTTCCGTCTGCCACATCCATGACAGGCCGTTCCGGGTTGCGGATATCCGGCTCTTCCTTAAATACCTCCTCAATTCTCCTTATGCTGGCAGCGCTCATGGCAATCATGACAAATATCATGGACAGCATCATAAGAGACATCATGATTGACATGATATAGCTGAACAGGGAGGTCAGCTCGCCGCTGCTCATAGTTCCAATGACGATAAACCTGGCTCCAAACCAGGATACGGCCAGTATACAGCCGTAAACCACCAGCATCATGGCTGGATTGTTAAATGCCAGGGTGCCTTCTGCCTTTACGAACAGGCGGCAGAGGTTTTCTGCTGCACTGGTGAATTTCTGGTTCTCATAATCCTCCCGCACATAGGCCTTCACCACCCGGATGCCGGAAACATTTTCCTGGACCCCTGCATTCAGGTCGTCATATTTTGTGAAAACAACGTTGAATATCTTCCTGGCCGCCATCATGATGATTCCCAGTATACATGCCAAAAACAGAATGGCTCCCAGGAAAATCATGCTGAGCCGGGGGCTAATCATGAAGGACATGACCATGCTGCATACCAGCATGAGGGGCGCCCTGACAGCCACCCGGATGCACATTTGATATGCGTTCTGGATATTGGTTACATCCGTGGTCATACGGGTCACCAGACCTGCCGTGCTGAACTTATCAATGTTTGAAAAGGAAAAGTCCTGCACCTTGTCATAGACTCCCTTTCTCAGATTACAGGCCAGACCGGAGGATGCGCTGGCCGCGTACTTTCCTGCCATAGCCCCGGATATCAGGCTGATAAAAGCCATGACAATCATGACTCCTCCATAGGTATATACCTTTCTCATATTCCCTTCCTGGATTCCCTCATCAATAATCAGCGCTGTGATAAAGGGAAGCATGACCTCCATAATTACCTCCAGGGCGGTAAAGAGAGGGGTCAGAATGGAATCTTTTTTATATTGCTTAAGCTGTGCTAAAATCGTTCTCATATTCTGTCTCCTTATATAGTGTCTCCTTATTTTTTAGGTATTACAACTGACTGTGCCATTAGCCGGTAACGGTTCTGAGCACACGCAAAATAGTTAACTAGCTAATAATTAGCTCCCTATATTTATACCTCATATCCTGTTGAATGTGAAATTCAAATATGTTATAATCTATAAAAATATTTTATTGTTTACTATTAGTATTGTTTTTAGAGTCAATCGAACAAAAGAACATTAACAAAGATTGAAAAGAAACAGCAACAGAAATTCAAAGAAAATTCAGGAGGCGATTCCTATGAATACAGTGCAGTTAGAATGTTTTCTAGCCGTGGCGGAATATCTGAATTTTTCCAAGGCAGCTGATTTTTTAAAAATTACCCAGCCGGCTGTAAGCCATCAGATTACATCCCTGGAGGACGAGCTGGGGACCAGGCTCTTTGTGCGTACCAGTAAAAATGTAAGCCTGACTGAAGCCGGGCTCATGTTCATGGAGGATGCATCCAGCATCCTGAAGATTGCCTGCGGCGCCAAAAAACGGCTGGGCATAGGAAGCAATGACGTTCTGTTTCTCACCGTGGGGTGCCATAACCAGTCAGAGTTAGATCTTCTTCCCCCTGTCATACGCAGGCTGGCAGATCGTTTTCCCACCCTCCACCCCTCTGTGAAACTGATTCCGTTTAAGTCCATGGCCAATCTTCTGGATGAAGAGCGCATCCACGTCATGTTCGGCTTCCAGCAGGATGAGCAGAAGAAACCCATTGGCTTATTCCATGAGCTGGCCCGGATACCGCTGGCCTGCGTGTGCAGTGCCGGACATCCCTACGCCGGGCGCACCTGCCTGAATGTGGATGAGCTGGAGGGGTCCATAGTCCTGGGTGAGCCCCACAGGCTGCCTGCCACCGTACTCCAGTCTCAAATCCGTGCTTCCTCCTCCTGCCATCCTTCGGAGCTTTTCTTTGTGGATACCTATGAAAGCATACTGGCTCTGGTAAGGGCAGGCCTTGGATACAGCCTTCTCCCCTTCTATCCGGGCAGTGATAAGAAAGGGCTCTGTTATATCCCGGTAACGGGAATACCTCCCCTTGCTTTTGGCTTGTATCATAAAGGAGTAAAGGGAAATACCATACTAAAAGAATTCATCCGGCTATTGGATGAGGAGGTGGCTGCCGGTGAATTCCGGGCATGACAACCCTGCATGTTTTTCAGCAGGACCCTGCCATGTTCTCCCTGAAAAACCGCAGAAGCCTCATCCTTTTCTGTACTCCACGGTCTGTCCCTTCATGGTGGACTTTGCCTCGTACAGGGCAATGTCCGCACATCTTACCAGTTCCTCAAATGTACAGAGTTCCCCTCCATACCAGGCAATGCCTGACGAAATCTGGATTTTCAGCTGTATTCCGTCAGGCAGAACGGCTGGGTGTTTATCCAGAATATCATAGAAATCCCTCAATTGTTTCCTGACGCAATTCCTGTCCTCATAGCCAAACAACAGAATGAAAAACTCGTCCCCGGAACGCCTGCCAACTATGGCATGGTCCTCCGGTATCCCTTTCATGCATACTGCGGTCTCTCTGATATAGATATCGCCGCTTTCATGGCCGTATGTATCATTTACTGACTTAAGGCCATCTAAATCCAGCATAACCATTGCGGCGGTTCCCAGATTGACAGGGCCGTTTCCGCTCAGGCCCGGCATTTCTCCTGTCTGTCCCGGCATTTCTCCCGCCTGTTCCAGTATGGCCTCTGCCTCCCGCTGGAAAGCTGCCCGGCTGTAAATCCTGGTCAGGCTGTCATGGTCCCTCTCATATTTAATTCTCTGTTTTTTCATCATATCCCCGGTCACATCCTCAATGATTCCCAGGGAATGGCCGTGGCGCAGAGACAGGGTAATCCGTACCCAGCGCTCTGTTTTTCCGCTGATTCTGTAGATTCCGTTTTCCTCCGGCACCGGACATCTTTGCATATCCGACAGCCTGGACAGAAATATCTTCTCATCCACATACAAATGATTCTCGTCCTCACATGGAAGTTCCATAAGGGGAAAGATCTGTTTTGTGACCTGTACTCCATATCCGCCGGGACTGTACTCAAAGGCACCGATATGAAGGCCCAGAAGGTCCATGATTTCAGACATCTTAAGTGTGTTGTCCAGCAGATTCTGATTGGATATCTCCACTGCCTGAGACAACAAATCCAATTCCTCTATCCCGGTCCTCTCCAGCCTGATTTTTCTGGTATAATCAAAATTCCTTACTTTGGCGGCCAGCTTTGCCACAGGTTCCGTGATTTTCCTGCTGATGAACCCGGCGGCCCCGGCACCCAGCAAAAGGGATACCATCAATGTCACTGCAAAAATCTTTATGATCCGGTGAAGAAAACCATACAGTGCATCCCCTCTCATTAATCCCAGAACCACCCAGTTCCCGCTGTCATATGGAACATTCTTTGTGCCGTATAAATCCAGGCTCTTAATACAGCCGTATATCTTTTCTCCTGTAAGGCTGGATACCTGACAGATAGAGTACGTTTCGTCCTCCTGCTTTATCCTGAGCAGCGGTTCATCCCCAAAAAGTCTGTTCTGGTACTCGCCCTTCTTGACCAGAACAAACAGCTCCTGCGGGTTCTCCTGCATTGCGGCAACCATGTACCCCGGTGAATCCTGGGCAGACAGCTCGTTGGCAGGCAGCAGCTTTCTTATATGCTCCAGGGATATCTCCACCCCAATCACACCGTGGACCTGGCCGACGCGGTCAAAGAGCGGAACGGTGTAGGTAATGACAGGCACATCCTCAGGTGTCATGTGGAAAGGCCGGCTCCAGTATCCCAGCTTTTCATAATCCCTGGACTGGCCGGCCGCCTGAAACGGCATATCAAAAAACTTCCTGTTTTCTTCATTCAATGACAGGCCGTAATGCCAAACGCTGTCCAGAGGAATCTGGTATCTCCTGGATACCTCCGCAGGTCCCATTACCTGGAACAAATCACTGTTGTCCGCGCTGTATGTCTCCGGGTCATAGTCCCTGAAATACAGAGCTGGCATGCTTTTTCCCTGCCCCGGTTCATCCAGTATCAGAAATGTGCCCGTGGTACCGCTGACATGCAGCATGGATATAAGGGTATCCGCAGAGCCAATCAGAAATGACTCCGCATCCATTTTTCCCTCCCCATAGCCGCTCTCAGACAATCGGTCGGACAATTCCTGTACATAGGGATGAATATTGGTCCACCGGTTGTCAATCTGGTCCTGAATGGAGCTGGCCCTGAGGGTCACAGTGGACGCAAATGACTGGTACGCCGTATCCCTGGTCTGCTTCAATATTCCGCCCGCTATCAGCATCCCCAGAACCAGCAGAGACTGAAGAATCACCAGCCCCGCAGTAAAGGCAGAGCATTTTGATGCTATGGACTGCTTTTGTTTCATATTCCTCATCAGCTCCCTAATAATTTAGCGGCATTATCCTGCCACCCTTCATACCATTCCTGGAAATGGGCCTCATCCGTGACCTGGGCCTGGGCCTCTTCCTTTGTCATGCCGGCCTTCATCTTATCCTCAGCCTCCAGACGGGCATTGTCCACAGAAGCCTCCATATATTCGCCGTAAAACTGTCTCATCTCATAGCTTCCCTCAAAGGGAGGATTGGAATAAAAGCGGTATTCAGAGAGCATTTTCAGGGTAGCCTCTGCGGACCCTCCTATCGTGGGATTATATTCCGGCGTACCGGAATAGGCTGCCATAGCCTTGGCATATCCCTGGTTCAGGGAACTGTTCTCCACCGGCAGATAACCGCTGTTCACCGCAAAATCCAGATTCTGCTCCTCCTGGGTCAGCCATTTCAGAAATACGGCCGATGCATACTCATGGGTACTGTCGCTTTGTGCAATAGAGAATCCGGCCCCCTGGACCATGGCGCACAAGTCCCCGTCGCGGAAACAGGGATATGGAAGAACACTGCTCTCAATCCGGTAGATTTCATTCTGATTCAGGGTCACTTCCTTTGGAAAATAAACCGCCCCTGCGCTGGAGCCTACATAAGCCAGTATATCCCCTGTCTTTTCATCATCAGAACGGAACTTGCCCAGATTTGCATAATAGCCCTTTACGTAGGGCACATACAGTTCATCCCACAAAATCCTGGCCAGGTCCTGGTCAAAGGAAAACGTCACCTGGCCGTCCTGCAGCTTATAAATATCATTTCCTGTCTGCACGGACGCAACAATGATGTAGTTGGCCAGGCTGTCAATGCCCAGAAATGCCTTTCCCCCCGACCACTCGTAATAGGCCTTGGCTGTCTCAGCCACCCCCTCCCAGGTAGAAAGACGGTCCAGCCGGACCCCTGTGTCCCCTGCAAACCTGTCCCAGTCCGTCTTATTCAGAAACAGATTTTCCGTAGAGCGCACAACAGGAAGAATTTTAAGCCCATAATTCCCGCCGAAGCTGCAGTCCTGAAGAAAATCCGCCCGGTATACCTTCAGCTCATCCTCGGAAAAATATTGATTCAGGTCCACAAGCTTGCCCAACACATCAATGCGGTAGGCATTTTCCGGATACGCTGCAAACAGATTGGGCATGGCGTCAGCTCCCAGCCTTCCGATGGCTGAATTGTAAGCCTCCTCCGCCAGCTGGTTTACATCTCCATAGCTGACACTGTCCACAATGATTCCCATTTCCATGCCCACTGTTTCATTGAATCTGGACACCAGATTGTCAAAGGCCTGTTTTGTCTGCCCGTTATAATAATTCCATACCGTAATCATAACCGGCTGTTTGGGATTCAGCTGATACCTGGCTTCCTCACTGCGTGAACAGCCGGCTGCCATCCCTACTAACAGGAATACCGCTGCCGCCCATGCCAGTATTCCTCCCTCTCTCTTTTTCATACAAATCCTCCCATTCCTGACAGACTCAGCTCACCGCGTCCCGTCCTTCCCCTGAATCAATCTTCACACTTTCCAGACTACCGTCATCCCGCTTTTCCACCCGAAGGACAAAGGGGAAGATATCATGCTTTGTGCAGAGCCAGAAATCCTCCTGAGGATAGATTTCCTGGGTATGGGGATTAAAGAAATGTTCGCCGCCGGCTGTCTTCAGGGACCGTATTTCCTCGTCTATAAGGCAGGGTCTGCCCTCCAGAAGACATTTGATATACCGGGCGCAAATCACATCCTCCCTTGCAGTCCTTTCTCCTCCGTTTCCCATGGCTACCAGGGATACTGTCTCCGGCTGTCTTCTGCTGATATAATCGGCAACTGCCCTGGCATTCACCAGGCTTCCGGTCAGTATCTCCTCTGCGTGTACGGCATTCACGATTCCCTGTGTTCCCGCGCTTGTAGTATGTACGATTTTTTTCCCTGACAAGTCCGCGTTCCGGGTCTGGGACGGTGAATTTCCATAGTCAAAGCCCTCACACCTGCGGCCCCGGCGCTCTCCAATGAGAAGATATTCCGGATGTACCTGTTTCATATGCCTGGCCTCCTCCACGCTTCCGGCCGGGAATACGGCAGACGCTCCCCGGGCATACAGATAGCACTCCAGGGAAAAAGCCCGGAACACATCTATGATAACGGTTAATCCCTCTGCTTTCTTTGCTCCTTCAATCAATTCCAATATTCTGATTTCCATGCTGTTTTTCCGCCCTATTCTCTTGACCTGCTGTTTGTTTATTGTTTGTTTATTGTTTTTTCCATTATACAGCATCCCGGGGCTAATGCAAAGAAATAAAGTTGTGGAAATGGAACCGGGATTCCCGGCTGCCCTTCCGGAGCTCAGCCATCCCGCTCTCCAAAGACTCCTATGGTCTGTGAATCCGCTCCGGAAAATAGGAGTACAGGCATAAAAACGCCAGGAAAACCGCGCCTATAAACACTGCTGTATACCGGATGGTACTCTCCATATCCAGGACCCGGTCCTGTGCTGCCTGTACGGCCACGGTCCAGCCATAAGGTTCCAGACGTTCATACACCACATAGGTTCCGTCCTCAAAAAGGCTGCCCGTCTCCTGATTCATGGACGGGAGAAGGGACGCCATACTGTCCGCTGTTTTCCCGCTCCCGTCGGTATCAACACGGTAAATGCATGCTCCGCTATCATCCATAATATAAAAGGATGCGCCTAATCCCAAATCTATATCGGAAAGCGCGGACTGCAGCCTGCTTACATCCATGTCCATATAAAAATGGCCCAGACAGCTCCCTATGGTCTTTAAGGAGGTGATATCCTTATAACTGCGCCGGAAGGTAATGACCTGATTCCCGGAATCCTGAAAATAATCGTCCATATGGGCGGGCAGAACCGAAAAATCCCCTTCCTCATCCTCTTTCCCGGTCCAATACCGGAACGCGTCCTCATCCAGTACCTTATACGCGTTCCTGGTAGCATAATAAATCTGCCCTTTCCGGTCCTTAAAATAAACGCTGCGCAGCCTGCTGTCCCTGTCCAGAAAATCACTCAGAAGGAGGGTGATTTCCATTTTCCTTTCCTCCCGGCCAAGACCGGGGGATTTTAAAATCTGGTACAGGAACATTCCATCATCCGTGGAAACGTCATAGATATGCTTTGTCAGGCTGCTGCATTCCTCCAACACCGCCTCTGTATTGCTGCCCCCATAGCTCACCATGCGCCCTATGTCATCCAGCACCACACGTTCCATATTGCTTATGAAATGTCCCGTTAACGCCGTGCCGGCAGCCAGAAGAGGCACCAGGCCCAGAATCACAAAGGATGTGGCCAGACGAATCAATCTGTTTACTTTTCTCTGCATCACGGCTCCTCCCAGCGTTCCAACATATTATCTGCCAGGGATGAAATTGATGTTCCGCCCCACAGCGTCTCAACCAGCATCCGGTCATAGCATTCAATAAAACCATCCGGCGGCTGGGCATCCTTAAGCAGAAACTCCGTATGCACAGGATCTCCCTCATAAGCAGCCTCCATGATTTTCCTGTCCGGCGTGTCCGGCATGTTCACCCGGCGGACTGTCACAGAGTTCCCGTTCATGATTTCCAATATGGTTTCATATACACCTTCGGAATAGCAGAACTGAAGGAACCGGGCACACGCATCCATCTTTTTCCCATCCCTGGCAGTCAGCGACGAAATCCCCCACTGCACACTTCTGTCGTCTATTGCATAGACAGTCCCGTTCTTTCCGGGAAGAAAGAAGAAACCCAGGCGGATCTGAGGATTCAGGTTCTCTATCTGCTGCAGCATCTGAGGCCCTGCATACACCATGACCGCCTGCCGGGTGGATATGGCCCTGGCTGTCTCACGGTCTGTCACTGCCCTGTACCGGGAATTGATATATCCCCGGCTGGCCAGATCACGGAAATCCCCCAGCATCTCCGCTGCCTTTTCTTTGGTCCAGCAGGCCTGTCCGTCCCCTGCCGCAATGTAGTTGCAGAACAGGTAATTCCCCCAATATTTCATATGCCGGTCGCCGGCAGCTCCCAGGGCAATGGCATCATATCCTGATGCCTTAAGGGTGGCGCACAACCGAAGAAATTCCTCATATGTGCGAGGTACGCAAAGTCCCAGCCGTTCAAATATCTCCGCATTATAAATCATCCCCAGGGTGGTGGTGTAAAGGGGAACACCATAGCATATGCCGCCGCAGGTACCGGGATTCTCCACCAGCGAATACACTTCCTCCGGCATGGGGGCCAGAAGCCCTGCCTGTACAAGGGAGTCCGTCTCCCTCAGCTCCACGATATCGTTAAACTCTCCCTGGGCAGCCAGCACTTCCAGCCGCCTGGCGTATGTCTGGTTTTCTGCTTCCGGCATGAAATACAGCTCCACCTTAATGTCCTGATTAGATTTCATGAAAGCTTCTGCCGCATTCTCCATTCCGCTCTTCCATCTAATGTCCCCTGATGAACAGACCACCCGTATTTTCACCTCTGGGTCCTGACGGCCGACGGACCCGGGGGGCGCTGCGGGGCTGCATCCTGTCATCATAAACAGCAGACCAGCCAAAAGAAGGATGCTGGCTGACATCCTGCTCACGGCTGGTCTGCTGTGGGATTTTGTGGTTTCAAAGCTTTTTTCCCACCAATTTTTCTTTTTTCTATCCCTGGCTCTGCGGCCGGTTTTCTCTTCTGTACTCATCTGCACCCTTCCCATATTTCCCCCTAAAAAGCTCCCCGCACTGCCGGACCTTCCTGTATCCAGCTGCTTCTGCTGCTTTATATATCGTTACCGCCGCATATTGACCCGGTTCCTGAGTGGTTGGCAGTAATACGGATAAACGCATCCATCTCCTTTGTCAGCCACTTATTCCTGTTATAAATAACCTGCTGATACATGGCCAGCCTGAAGTCAGCCACATCAAGCACAGCCAGCTCCCCACGTTTTACATATTCCTGCACCGCAAACAGGGGAAGATATGATATGCCCCGGTTCTTCCTTATCATCCTTATGATGAATTCCGTATTGCTGATTTCCAAAAAGGGAGTGAGGACCATTCCCTGTGATTCCAGGAAACAATCCAGCTCCCGCCTGTAATTTTCATTCTTTTCCGTCAGGAAGAACGGCTCGTCCATGATTTCCTCCAGGCTGATTACCCTGTTCCCCCCAAGGCCGCAGGAGGGAGAAGCCACGAACACAATGGGTTCCCGGACTTCCATGACCTTATTCCAATTATCATTATACCTTGGCCGGTCCAGAATGTATATCAAATCCAGCTGGTTCCTCTCCATCATATCAATCAGCTGGTTGGGCGTGGAGGCAGTCACCTTGACCGGAACCCTGGGATGGCTGCTGCGAAAGGAATTCAGTATCTGGGGAAGCTTTGAAAAACACAGGGATTCCAGTGTTCCCACATGAAGGGGGCTGCACAGCTCCTCCTCGCTTTTTGCAAATTCCCTGGCACATTTTATATCCCGGATAATTTGGTTGGCATGGCCCAGAAACTGCCTGCCGGGCGCTGTCAGGTAAACCCGTTTCCCCATGCGGTCAAACAGTTTTACTCCCAGCTCATTTTCCAAAAGGCGTATCTGCACGGTCAGGGCTGACTGGGTATAGCCTAAAACCTCCGCTGCCCTGGAAAAGCTTTCGGTCTGGGTGATAGTCACAAAGGTCTGCAGCTGTCTTAACTCCATTTAACTACCTCCTGACAATCTATGAATTTAATTTATTATATATATAAAATTCATGAATTTGATTTATTTATCCTTTATGATACAATGCACTTACGCAGATGTCAATTACCTGGGTTCAATCAAGGATAAGCCTCTGCAGTACCATCTGCAAAAAAAGAAAAGGATGAGATTACATATGGCATTTATCAGTATATTTGACGTGTTGGGTCCGGAAATGATAGGGCCCTCCAGTTCCCACACAGCCGGCGCATGCTCCATTGCCCTGCTGGCCGGAAAAATGGCGGACAGCCCCATTACACATGTGGAATTTACCCTCTACCAGTCCTTTGCAAAGACCCATAAGGGCCATGGAACAGACCTGGCGCTCCTGGGAGGAATCATGGGCTTTTCCACAGACGACAGAAGGATACCCCTTGCATGTTCCGTGGCAGAAGAACGGGGACTCTCCTACCGTTTCATCACCGATGACACTGATTCGGACACCCACCCCAACACAGTGGATATCCGCGTAACCTGCTTAAACGGGCGCACTTACTCGGTGCGGGGCGAATCCCTGGGAGGCGGGAAGGTACGGATCAGCCGCATTGACCATATAGACGTGGACTTTTCCGGCGAGTACAGCACACTCATCATCATACACCGCGACCGCCTGGGTGTCCTGGCCCATATCACCCGCTGTCTCAGCGAGGGATATGTAAACATTGCCTTTATGAAGCTGTTCCGGGAAACAAAAGGAGACAGGGCTTACAGCATCATTGAATTTGACGGAAGCCTGCCGGACCATATGGTATCACGGATTTACGAAAACCCGGATGTACAGGATGTTATGTTTATACCGGTGAAGGGAGAAAACGAAAATGGATTTTAAGAATGCAAAAGAGCTTCTGGACTTCTGCCAAAAGCTGAACTGTCCTATCTCAGATATCATGAAACAGAGGGAATGCACCTTGGCTGAGACCAGCCTGGAAGATATATATGCGAAGATGGACCATGCCCTTTCCATCATGCGTGAATCGGCCTCTTCTCCTATCCAGGAACCAAAAAAATCCATAGGTGGGCTTATTGGCGGAGAAGCCAGGCTGGCAGACCTGCACCGGGCCAGAGGAGCCGCCATCTGCGGCAGCGTTCTCTCCAGGGCAATCACCTATTCCATGGCAGTCCTGGAGACAAATACATCCATGGGGCTCATTGTGGCGGCTCCCACGGCCGGATCCTCCGGCATTGTCCCCGGCCTGCTTCTGGCGCTCCAGGAAGAATACAGCATTCCTGACAGCAGGGTAATAGATGCTCTGTTTAATGCCGGCGCCATCGGTTACCTGGCCATGAGAAACGCCACCGTGGCAGGCGCGGTGGGCGGCTGCCAGGCAGAGGTGGGAGTTGCCTCGGCTATGGCCGCCTCGGCTGCCGTGGAGCTCATGGGAGGAACTGCTAAACAGTGTCTCAATGCCGCCTCGTCGGTTCTCATGAACCTGCTGGGCCTGGTGTGCGACCCCCTGGGAGGTCTGGTGGAATGCCCCTGCCAGGGCAGGAACGCCGCAGGCGCCGCTGTTGCGCTGACCGCTGCGGAGCTGGCCCTGAGCGGCATCCGCCAGCTGATTCCTTTTGATGAAATGCTCGCGGCCATGTACCGTGTGGGAAGACAGCTGTCCCCTGACCTGCGCGAAACAGCGCTGGGCGGATGTGCGGCCACGCCCACAGGGAAGGCGCTGGGGTGCAGGGCGTGTCCCTGCAGTCCGTAATTATGCCAACTATCCCATTTTATGGAATCCTTGAAACACGGGCCTTCCGGTGTAGAATTTTGGACACTCTATGCCGCGGAGTACCCGGACACAGCAGCGGACTACCCTTTCCGCCTCCATCTCCTCACTAAACCCTTCAACCCTTTCTCCCCTCTGCCTCTCTTCAGCAGCCCCACTCCCAGATTGGCGCTTAAAAGAATTCCGGCAGATCCTGCAAAAACATACACGAACCGCTTTACGCGTCCATACCGGCCGCCGGCCGCAGCAGAACCGTCCCCTTCTCCCCCTTCCTGTCCGTCTTCCCCTTGCCCTGTTTCAACCTTTCCGGCATTAGCCTGGAGCACATCACCGGCTTCTTCCGTATTGTCTCCGTTTTCATCTCCAGGCATCCTCCGCCTTCCATTTGCGTCTCTGCCCAGCCTGTTTCGTTCCCCAAATAGTCCATCCTCAGGATGGTCTGATGCAGACGCACCCCCTTGCGTTACCCGGGCCGTATCCGGCCTGTCAGTATCCGGCCGGACGCTGTCCGGCTGCCCTGTGGCAGGAATGCCAAAACCGCCTCCCCACACCCCGGTTCCTCCCGGACTGCCCTCTCCCATACCAGCCTGGTCTCCCGCCATCTCTCCTCCGCCGGCGCTATCTCCCCCGCCGGCGCCATTTACCCCGCCGCCGTTTACCCCGCCGGCTCCAGGTCCTCCTGAGGCATTCCCGGAAACCACACCTCCCCTTCCGGATGCTCCCTGTCCGCCTCCGCCTCTGTTGCCCCCGGAACTTCCGTCGCTGTCAGACGACGGCTTTGTGGCTTCCGGCACCGGACTGACCTGGCATTTTACCGGCCCGGAAGTCACAGTGCGCACCGCATCCCCATCTCTTACCTTTAACTGGGTTTTAAACCATATGGGCCGTTTTCCTATGTTGTATTTAAAGACAATATAATCATAGGCCTGGCCGGAAGCAGCATTTTGTTCCAGGTAGTTCGTATATTCCCCATCTTTCCCTGTCCATGCTGCCATCTCATAGCTGACCTGGTCAAAACTGTAAGAAAGATACAGTCCCACTGCATTATCAGGAATTCCCGCAATCCGTATCCGCATCACTGCATAGCCGTCCGCGTCTGCTGACAGAATGTCTGCCGCTTCTATTTTCATTGACATTCTGCTCTGCACCGCCACGTCCAGGGATGCCCGCAGATCGCTTGGGTTGCACAGGTTCCGGTCTGCCAGAGCCTCCTTGGAATAATTTCCCCATACCCTATACACACCCGCCCGGTTAAAATCCACGGAGGACAAGTCCCACTGCACCGGTATTTCTGCCCACTCATATTTCCCATTGTCCGCCTGATAAAGCACAAGGTCAAAAGCAGGGTACTCCTCCTTTTTCGGCGGTTCTCCCTCCGCGCAGGCCACAGTGGGAACAGTGCTGTCGGGATTTGGCAGCAGCGGCCTTGCCGCAGGCACGTCCTCTCCCCAGCTTTCGCCGGGCGGATCTGAGGTTTCCGGCTCTCTATTTTCATCCCTGATTCCTCCCGCCAGATGAAAACGGGAGGAAATCTCGTATTTTCCTCCCGCTTGGACCAGGATGTGATCGGAATACAGGCTTTCATATGTCCCGCCCTGAGACAGAGACAGTCTGCCTCCGCTCTCCACGGTCATGATTTCCTTATTTCCCATAAAATAAAGGTCCGGGTTGTCCACTGTCAACTGCCCTTTATTAGCGATACGGATGGTAAAATCCCTGGTGTTTAATTCCCTCCTCCGGCCTGCGTTCCCCTGTTCCATCCCCAGCTCCACCTTACCGTCTATCACCAGGTCCGCGGTAAGAACGGCGAATCCTCCATTGGCACTGTCTGATTGATACCAATTCAGGAAATCCTCCTTGCCTGCGATTCTCGCAATGGCAATGGGTCCCGCCAGACAGAAGGACGGTTTACCTGACAGTATGCCTGTGTTCACGTCTGATACGGCGATGAAACATAGTAAGACCAGAACCACAATCCATGTTTTTCTTTTCATGTCTTTCTTTTCACTCCGGCTCCCCCTTTGCAATTTAAATCCCACCAATTCGCCCTGTCTGTTTCCATTTTATCATCCCGGCATATTTCAGGCAATGTGATTCTGAAATGGAAAAGGCATGGAATATCAGGCTGTCTTGGTGGGAATTATATGATATCTGTACTGCATTCTCTTACAGATGCAGGTTCATCTGATTGTTTCCATTCTGGAAACGATGACTGTACTGGCACACCATCCAGGAGAGCAGCACCAAAGATGCAAGAGGAAACATCCCGGGCAAATTTCATCTCATGGGTAACAATCATCATGGTGATCCCTTCCCCTGCCAGGGCGCGTATGACGGAAAGCACCTCACCCATCATGGCAGGATCCAGGACGGATGTTGGCTCGTCAGGAATGCTTCCGTGATCCCGGTAAATTCCACCTGTACCCGGGCATCCCGCTTCACCAGGTCTTGTACTCCGGGCGCCCTAAAATGGAAGACGGACCCTCTGCCCCTTATACAGCCAGTAAATCAGCCCATAGAGTACCAATGGCATAGCCATACCGATATAATCATAGTCTGACTGTATCAACAGGTTGAACAGGGCATGCATGGTGATGGAAATGGACAGAAGCCCGAAGGTTCCGGTGTAGAACAGCTTTTTTTGTTTTTTAACGTATGTGATTCCGGTTCCCGCCACCACGGTGCACAGTCCGTGCATCAGGCTGGCTGAGAAGCCTCTTGCCGTGGCCCACAGTACGGTTACTGCCCCCACGTTGTCAATTAAGATCATGGAATTTTCCAGAATGGCAAAGCCCACGCCCACCGCCATGGCAATCGGGAGCACCCTGTTTCTCCGGTCATCCAGCAAAACCGCGTACAAAAGCACCGGTATTGCCTTGAGCAATTCCTCCGTCATGGGCGGAACCAGCTCGGAAAAGCTTCTGGCGCTCAGTCCTGTCATGGGATACACGATGGTATTGATTTCATAGGCGGACAGGGCTGTGACAGTCCCCAGAAGCATAAAACCCACTATGCAGCGCGACTTGATCTCCAGCAGCGGAAGCATCAGAAGCATGGGGATGGTCAGGCAGAGAAATATTATATAAACCATTTGCGCACCCCCATTTCGGCCATTGGCAGCAGCGTCATAAGAAGCACCGACGACAGGACAGACCCGGCCGCCCGGATATCCAAACCGGTACATGCAGGGGCCTGTAAAAGGACCTGCACCATGCAGAATACGATGACGCAGGCATTGTAAGGGCGCATCACCCGGATGATTCCCAAATCCACATCCGGCAATATCAGGTGCTTGATGGAAAAATACAGGGTCGGGGCAATGGGCAGGCATAGGAGGGCATAGGTCAGGCAGGCCCCGGCCCCCAGGGTCCGCACCGAGTGGGCAAGCAGCACCAGCACCAGAATGGGACCGGAGGCAGCAGCCAGCCGGTATCCCCGGTATCTGGCCTCGCCGCCGTCCGCCAGACGGTTGATAGCGCCATAGTAGGAGGACAGCAGGAAGAAATAGGTTCCCATGTAACCCAATATTCCCACATGAAATCCCGCCGGTTCATGGCCATAGACCAATGCATAGCCGGCCGTGAACAGGGTTCCCAGCAGATAACTGGCCATGGCGTAGAGAAGGAGCTTAAAAAAGAGGGGCTGCTTTCTGCGGATACACTCCCATCCCCCGTAGAGTACACACATCAGGACGGCTGCCAGCTTCAGGCCGGTCACGAATGGGCCTCCTTTCCGGATCCCTGGCCTTTCTTTTTGAGAATTCCCCACATGACAGCCATTCCGATGAGCACGCCGATTATCATACTGGTGGCAATGGGCACTGTATTCACAGCTCCTCCATGCTGGGAAAAAAGGCTCTGTCCCCTGGTAATGCCCTGGAGAGGCTTATACCCGCCCTGAAGGGATGAGGAGGCTCCCTGGCTGTAACTGTTATACTCTCCCATAAGCTCCTGCATCTTTACCATAAGGGACTGAACCTGTGCGCCGGTTTTTTCTATATAATCCTCCAGGCCCCGTATAACAGACTTCCACTGGTCCGATGAATACAGAAGGCCCTGGTTTGACTTGGGGTATGATATCTTATTGGTATCCATGTAGAACTTCATCGTATCCGGCATGGCAATGCTTTTTCTGGAGCTCTCTGCGCTTTTTTGTATCTGCCGTGCCTGGGATAAAAAGCTGCCTGCCCTGTTCTGATCCTTCTGAATGCGGTTTATCTCATTCATATAGGGCGTCATGGTATCTTTGGTGCTGTTGGCCAGCTGCATCTGGAGCCTGGCCAACTCAAGATTTATATTGGAGGAACTGCCTCCCCCAAAGTCCGTGCCACCTGCCCCTACCATGGCCCCGGTCATGGACGCGCCCCGGCTTTCTCCTTCCTCTGAATCAAGCCCGGGACCGCCCACGTCCATCGGCTTTAAATCCTCCACCAGCTTCTGCACATCCTCCCACGGAGCGCCTTCCTGTATTTTGTCCAGTATATCCCCGGAGGCGGCAATGCGTTCCGCTATTTCCCTTAGAATCTGATCCTGGTCTGACTGTTCCGACCCGTAGGCAGTAAACGATATGAGCGTCATGGATGCCATGCAGGCAAACAGACATTTCCTGATATTTATCTTCATATTTTATCTTCCTCTCTCATGACCCTTCTTCCTTTGCCCAATGGGTCAAAGACGTTTCATCAATGTCAATATATTACAGCCGTCCCTGTATTCATAAACAACATCATCCATGGACTTCTTCACCATGAGGATTCCCAGTCCGCCGATGTCCCGTTCCTCAGCGGAAAGGGTGGTGTCTGCATCCGGCTTGGCCAGGGGATCAAAGGGCTTGCCGCTGTCTAAAAACTGAATGGTTACCTGCAGGGGATTTCCTCCCACTGCACACCGCACCGTGGCCTGCCCGATTTCGGGGTGGTATGCATACCGGGCAATATTGACATAGATTTCCTCCACTGCAATGGAAATCTGCATCTGAATCTTCATGGAAATCCCCTGTGCCTCCAGCGCCTGTTCCACAAATTCCTGTACATGCTCCAGTTCCTCCAATGCGGCCGGTACCGTCAACTCCATCATAACGCTCCCTCCTCTGCTGGCTGTCCCCTTTTTTCTGACAGCTTTAACTTTTCTGACAACTTTAATTTTTCTGACAGCTTTAACGCAAGCATGGTTATATCGTCAAACTGGGGCGCGTCCCCTGCAAAAGCGTCTATATCCGCCTTCACAGCAGGAAGAAGTTCTTCCGGCGCAGCATCCTCATGAGCGGCAAGCACAGACAAAAGCCGTTCTTCACCGTAGAGTTCATTCTCCCTGTTGGAGGCCTCGGTGACACCGTCTGTATAGAGGTACAGTGTACTGCCTGGAGACAGGTCCATTTCACCTGACTTATACCGGATTCCCTCCATTCCGGCCAGCACGAATCCCGGCCTCAGCTTCATGTATCCGAAGCTGCCTCCTGCCTGACGCACCAGCGGCGGGTTATGGCCCGCATTGACATAGACCATGTGCCCGGTGGCGATTTCCAGAACCCCCATCCATGCGGTGACAAACAGCCCTTCCTCGTTGCTTTCGCAGAGCTGGGTATTTACCTCGCCGAATACCTCAGCCGGGGTGGCGCCAGCCTGGGTGTGGTCCTTGATCAGCGTCTTTGCGATGACCATAAACAGGGCGGCCGGCACACCTTTGCCCGACACGTCCGCGATCACCACTGCCAGATGTCCCTGGTCCACCAGAAAGAAATCGTAAAAGTCTCCCCCCACCTCCTTGGCCGGCTGCATGGTTGCATAGATGTCAAATTCCGACCGGTTTGGGAAGGCCGGGAAAATGCCCGGCAGCATGCTGGCCTGGATATGGGTGGCCACGTCCAGTTCCGCCCCGATGCGTTCCTTTTCCGCTGTCACAGCTGACAGATTCTCAATATAACTGTATAGCTCATGGGCCATGTGGCTGAAGGCTTCCCCCAGCTCCTCTATCTCATCCCCGGTCTTTACGTTCACATGGAAATTAGAGAGGTCATCCATCTGTTCGCTGACAATGGTCCTCGCTGCCTGACTCAGGCGGTTTAAGGGCCTTAAGACCGACTGGCGGATAAAGAAAAAATATCCCACGATAAAGACAAGGAGGACTGCCAGGATGACCAGCACCACCGCGGCTGCGAAGCTCCCTATCTGCCTGTTAATCATGTCCATGGAAATATCCACGCAGGACAGGGCCACTGGCCGGCCTGAAGAATCCCGAATAGCCACATAGGCGGAAGCCAGATAGCCGTACTCCTCATTATCTGTTATGAGAATGGTGTCCTCACCATCCGGATGCAGATAAGCGCCCCCCATGATTTCCCTGCCGCCCTGATAATAGTCGTCCAAATCCCCCAGTCTGCATACTCCCTCTTCCCCCGTCTTTCCCACATCCCATATATAGTACATATGGTCCTCGCAGGGGATGACCACGTAAAAATACTTGATGCCTATGGTTTCCTTCATATACAGGAGATAACGGCTTACCTGGTCGTAGTAGCTGTCTGTCTTTCGTGTCAATGCATAGTCCTTAATGGTGTCTCCGTCAATATACTCCGCAGCTATCTTAGCCTGGTCAAAGGCCATCTTGGTGTAATATGATTCCATGCTGCTGCGGTACTGCCGTGTGATGACAAAGCACAGGGTTATCATCAGGACCACGGTCATTGCAATCAGCCCCATAAGGAACTTAAGCTGCAGCTTTCCTTTTTTTCTGCTTCTCATCACGCCTATTCCTCCCACACCGGCACCAGGTCCAGACGCAGATGCCCGTCAGCCACGCCGTACAGCACCCTGTTCTCACGGACAAACAGATTATGGCTGTCATCCTGCCCCAGAAGCACGCTTCCTGCCGCAAATCCATCCACATAGCAGAAACGTCCGTCTATACACACCGTTGTCATCTTATTGAAGCACCGGTACACCCCCCGGGCTTCCTCCACCGTCATGCCGTGATTCAGGGCCAGCGCTTCCTTCTTCGGACGGTTCCAGTAGGGAAGCTTCTCCTTCTGGGGCCTGGCATTGGTCCATACCCTGTCAAAATCCTCCATCAGCTCTTTTACCATGGAAAGGGCCTGGCGTCCGCTCTTTAAATAAATATCCACGCTGTCATTACCCGGCTGTATGTCATACTTCCTTTGGGCCAGGATATCCCCCCGGTCCAGGGACTTTGCAATCTTATGCATGGTCACGCCGCTTCCCCCCAGCCCGCGCTCCATGGCACACTCGACGGGATAGTAGCTGCGCCCCTCAGGAAGCAAGGAGCTGTGAATGTTGACGCCGTAAAACCGGCTGTCATCCGGCACAGGAATCTTGTGGCTGTATTCCGCCACAAAAAACAATTCACAGCCCTCCTTTTCCATATAGGAGAGCATCTCATCTTCTGTGATCTGTCCATAGCAGACAGGTATGCCTGACATGTGGGCAAGCTGGACTATATTATGCTCATTAAAATAGTCCTCCTCCATGTGGTATGTATATAACGCCAGAATTTCATGGTTCAGATGCAGGTATTCAAAAACGTCCAAAAACACATCTGACCCAAAATATACTATTTTCACTTTAACCTTCCTTTTTTATCCTTCATAATAATATCCTTCTTATATATCCTTCTTAATTTATAATAATACCGTCCTGATTTACCTTGCAGCCACCAACCACGGCATTCACTGCCATGGAACCGTCAGCGTTAAAATACCGCCAGTGTCCGTCCACATTCTTCCATCCGCCGGAGAACATAACACCATCGCTGCCGAAGAAATAGATTTTCCCGTCAATCTGCCGCAGGCCCGTGTACATATATCCCCGCCTGCCGTCATACAGCTTGTGCAGATAATACCATTTTCCGCCAATCTCAATCCATCCGTCCTTCATATAACCCTTAGGATCGAAATAGTACCAGTCGTAACGGCCATTGTAATACAGATATGCCCAGCCGGCGCTTGGCCATGTGCCGTTGCTGTAGGCGTACCACCATCCGGTGTCATTCTGCATCCATCTTCCTTCCCTGACAGTACCTGAGTCATGTTCAGCCTGTACCGCTCCTGCTGTTTCCTCTGTTTCCTGGGTATAAGCGATTGCGTAGGTTGAAAATTCGTCCGCCCTTATGGTCAGTGTCTGATGTTCCTCCTGATACGTATTGTCCACAGCAGATACTGTTCCTCCATGGACCTTATATACAAAGTAGGGCGCCCTGTTTCTTATCTCCTCAGGGAGCGGAATTACAATCGTGAGTTTTTTGCCTTTCAGGTCCGGTACAGGCGTCTCATGATCCCCTGCCGTCACTCCGGCGGCATTTTTTACGGTCTTTAACACCTGCAAATCCAGATACATGCCCACCTGCACGCCGGGAGCCATCTCCTGGGCAATGCGTTCTGCATCCTGCGCCACTTCATTTCTGGGTTTATTCTCGACCCGGAGCTTGAATTCCACAGTACCGCCGTCCCTGACTGCATCTGCGTCAGCTTGTGTATACAATTCACTGTGAAACAACTCATTTAATCCGCCGGCCACAACTTCCGGAGTATCCTCAGTGGCAATCTCAATAATGCTTTGCGTCTTTCCTATGCTCATCTGTATACCGGCCACACTGTTCCCGCTCTTTATTTCCACAATCTGCGTAACACGGTAGTATCCGTTATTAGCTACCAGATTGTAAAATCCGTCAGGCAGTCCCTCAAATTTGAATTGTCCCGGTGACTGAAGGGGACCTGCCCCGGCCTGGACCGTATTGCCCCGCTCCAGCGTTACATAAATCAATGTATCCGCCATACCGCTGTTGTCCGTCACAGTACCGCTTATTTCACCCAGGGGACCGTTTAAGGCGGCTGTCCTGAAACGTACTAATTGTTTATGGGTTTTTATTCCTCCCCCACCGTTTTCCTCATATGATATCTGCATCTTCACCTGATAATCCGTCTCCGGATCCAGTCCTGCCAGTGCTGCTTTTACAGAGACTGTTTCCATGTCCGAATCCTGGAGCAGCTCATGGTTTACAATCTGGTATCCATCTTCTGTTCCGGCCTTTTTATAGCTCACCGTCACCTCTTTTAACGGTACATTGCCCAGTAAGATGATTCCCTCCAGCATGGCGCTGTTTGGGGTGATATCCTTGGGCGCTGACAGGCTGAGTACGGGATTGCGTACTGATTCCACTAAAAATCCGCCTGGTATGACTTCCGGCATTACCTGGTAATTGTCCGCATCTCCATTGACCTGAATCTGCGTGATTCTTATATCATAGCTTCCCGCCGGGGCCTCCTTTGCATTGCCCTCGCTGGAAACAATAAGCGCTGACCTGATGGATGCTTTTACAACATCTGTAAGGCCTTCATCTCCCGGCCATGTAACTATAAAGCCGCTGCCGCCAATGGGATCCCACTGATATACTTTGCGCCCTGATACTGTTATGGAAACCGGCTTAGGTTTGATGATATAAGATATGGCAGTGACAGAATCCTCCGCCAGCCCATATTTTTGCGCCCCGCTCTCCGTAAGCGCGAATACGGCAGTATAGGAGCCTGCGCTGACAGGCGCATGGCCGACCGGTACGGACTGCCCGCTGTCTGTGGTCCGGGTATAGTTTACGGTGTAATCTTCTTCCGTCAGGTCCGCCCCAGCAGAAACAGCAAAAGCTGCCTTTTCCTCCCCTGAATAGACCAGGTCGGAAGGCGCTGACAGGGTAACCGTTACATCCACTATCGGCGCAGCACCGTCGATACCCGCTGTAATCTGTCCGTTTTCAACGACTATTTCTCTTGTTACAGCCTCGCTGATAGCGCCCGCGTCATTCATAATCCATACATTAACAATGTAGGTACCGTCATCCGGGAACTCGGCTTCCCCAATCACCCCTGTGATGGTCTTCTCGCTGCCGTCAGCCAGTACACTGGCCAGATTCCTCTCCTCCTGCCGGGGCTGCCCGTCCTTTTTAATGGTATAATAAATGGAATCAGTCCGCCCTGCTTTATCCGTAACCCTGGCATCTACCTTAATGCTCTTTTTTCCTTCCGCCTCCAGCGTAAAGCTGAAGGGGTCTTTTGAAAGTACAGGCGGGTCCGCAATTTCCCCTACTGAGAAAAGAACAGAACGCGTAATACGTTCGCCCGGGGAGAGCTCCATATCTTTCCATGAGAAGGCCAGACCGCTGTCCCTTCCGATTAGATCGTCTGCGCTGGTATCGTTAAATTGATTATTCTGTCTTTCGTTAAAAAATCCAAACCACATGGTAGATATATCATCCGCCCCCGGCGCCTTTTTACATGCCAGTGAAAACTGCTGCTGACTGCCTGGATCCTCCATCCTAAATCCCGTTCCGGTTCTGTAAATAGATGCTGCGTCATTGCTTCCAATCTGAATATCTGCATTTACCCCAATACATACCCGTTCCATAGTCTTATCTGATACATTTACCAGGGTATGAGTCACCTTCAGATATTTTCCGTCGCTCACAAAATCAGCGGAAATCCCTGCTGCCAATATCTCTCCTGATTCCAGCTCAACAAAAACCGGTTCACGTTCCAAATTTTTAATGGACGTGCAGTCTGAAAATTTTGTAGGTTCCTTACCTGCGCAGACCCCCAGGTAATATCCGTTGTTACTGTAGGTGGTTTGTACATTCTTACCATCTTTTATTCCATGTACATCGTAATTGCCTGTTGATGCAGAAAGCCGGAATGATAGAACACCATTTTCTGTCTCCACAGGTTCCAGCCCATGGCTCAGGTCTGAAGAAAATGTGACTTTGATACTGGGATACTTACTCTTGCATACATCATACAACGCTCTTCCCAGTTCCAATTGATCCGTTCTGATAATAACAGAACCGGATCCTGTGATACTATTTGCAATCCCCTCAGGAACCCCTGTATTCCGGGGCAGAGAAACCACCAGCCTGCTGCCGGTACCCAGTGCATTGCTCCCAATAGAGGTTACACTCTCCGGCACGGTTAATTCATGTAACTGTCCACATGCGTTAAATGCATTTTGACCTATACGTGCTGCCTGACCCAGTTCCACAGAACAAATGGTCTTTGGAAAGATGGAACCAGACGAAACGTCCGGCATATCTGCTATCTTTTCTTTTTCTACTGAATCACTCATAATAAATGTCTGGAGCGATACCATATTCCGCAGATAATGCCAATCGCTTTCCGAAAAAGTACCTCCCAGAATCTCCAGGGAATGAACATTGCCCGGAGTCTGATCCTTCAAAGCGTCTTCCAGTCCCGTTCCAGTCAGTTCCATACCGTCATCAACCCTGATGCTGATAACTTGTTCCTCTATCGTATTCACCAGTTTCATATTGCTGAAAAATGTGTCCAGGTCCATCAGCTTCCGGTACAGCTCCGAATCAAATTCATCCTTCTCATCCTGGCTGAGCGCATCATATGCCTTCTTTGCTTCTTTCTCCTGCTCCATTATTCCTTGGATATCGGGAATCTGGGATGCCGTGGCCACACTTATCCGCTCAACCAACTCCACTATTTCCTCCACTGACGGAAGCGCATGAATTTTCTCATAAACAGATTCCATGGCGGAAGTAGGGTATATAATCACAGCATCTGTAATTTCTATAAAAATCATTGGCAGCTCTGCATCCGTATCCATATCATAACGGCTGCTTATAACGGGTATGTAGCAATAGGTGGTTCCTGCTTCATCCTCGGGGGAGTAAGCGTATTCTCCCTCATCCGGTTCCCACGCCTTCACCGTTATCTCAGTCCACTGGTTATCCGTTTCTTCTGTGTTGCTGTTCTCTGTATTCCCGGCCGCTGTATTTCCTCCCCCTGTATTCCCGGCCTCTGTATTCCCGTCTTTTACATTTACCTCTTCCGCTGCGGTCTCTGTATGTGCTTCAATACTTCCCGTTTTACCGCCATTCTCAGTAACATCCGCACCTGTATCCGCATTCTCCGGCAGACTTGCCCATGGTACCATCCGGCCCATAATCACAACAGAATCTCCAAAATCATTATTATCCTTACTGTCATAGCCATCAGCATTGCCGGTAGATGTAGATATGGAAGCCCCGGAATCATCAGAGCTGCCACTATCTGCTGATGCGCCATGTGATGTATCCTGGTTGCCTTCCGGCACCGCTCCTTTTGACGAACTCTGGTTCCCTTCCGGCTTTTCTCCTTCCGACGGACTCTGGTCTCCTTCCGGTGTCTCACCTTCCGACGGCCCCTGATTCTCTCCCGGCTTCTCACCTTCCGACGGCCCCTGATTCTCTCCCGGCTTCTCACCTTCCGACGGCCTCTGGTTCTCTCCCGGTGTCTCCCCCTCCGACGGATTCTGATTCTCTCCCGGTGTCTCACCTTCCGACGGCCCCTGGTTCTCTCCCGGCTTCTCACCTTCCAACGGCCCCTGGTTCTCTCCCGGTGTCTCCCCCTCCGACGGATTCTGGGGCTCTCCCGGCTTCTCTCCCTCCGACGGGTTCAGGTTCTCTTCGGGCATCTCCCCCTCTGACGGTTTCTGGACCCCATCCGGTACGGCTGGTGTTACGGCTGACGTTGGCTGTTCCGGTTTTTGTTCCTCAGCATCATCCCGGTATGTCTTTACCATCAAAGTATCGGGAAACAGCTTTTCAAATTCCTGCTGGCTGGTTCCCTCAGGCACCTTCATGGAGGAGAGTTCCTCCGGCAGTTCCTGGAACTCGGAAATAATTATTTTCTTTCCTTCCTCTTTTTCACCTTCTGCCAGGCCTGTTATCTGAATGCTGTTGCTCACTACCATAATGGCCATTACCAAACTAATAGCTCGTTTCTTTCTGTTGTAAATTCGCATCGCGGCTCTCCCTATCATTTAAGTCTGATTACAGAATACATGGTTTCCAATCACGCACTGTATATGTCCATTTTCCTTTTCCAGGGAAAAATACATGGTCTTAAAAGGCAGAATATGTGTTTCCCCATCCAACACTGCTTTTACATTCCGTTTCACACGCTCCGAAGGTTTCGCAGCGTCCATATTCCTGTTCTTCCATGTGACGAACTGACTGCACCCATTGTCCTTCTGGCTGAGCACCTCATAAACCGTATCAGGAAACTGGTCGGAATACATCCGGTTCAGGATTACCTCCACCACAGCCTGCTGTCCCCTGTCCGGTTCCGCGCCTGCCTCCAGCATGGTGATTCTGGCAATCATGTCCTGCTCTATCTCATCAAGCTGTATCCCCCATCTGTTTTGTGGACTTCCTTTGTTTCCCTCAGGATTCTCTCTTTTCTTTTGTAATTCTCCCTTTGCTATGGAGCAAATTGTCTCCGGAACACGGATCCCGGTCACCATCTTCCCATATTGGCCATTCACATCCGCCCCGTCCAGCCCAAACACCGTCATGGCATGAATTGTGAATGACAAAATCACTATGAAAAACAGATTGACTCCCACAAACTTTTTCATCGGACATTCCCCCGGTATTCTGTCTTTTGTATGTTTCACCGGCCCGAAGACCTATATTTTCACCACCAGAGAATTAAAACCGCCGTAACGCCGGTAAAAGAAATCCTTTGCTTTACTCTTGACAACCCTCACTCCCATGGCATCCATATCAAAACCGCCTTCCTGGCTGACACGGCCTGTCTCCAGGGCAAAGGGGTCAAAATATTTTGCAGTGTCCCGGATATGGAGGACAAATTCCCCCTGCTGCCCGGCCACCAGTGTAATCTCGATGCATACGTCATCCCCGCCTCCGTCCCGCAGAATTACAACACATAATTCTTCGATGGTCATGGTCACGTAATACGTCTGTCTGGGACTGGCCTCCCATTTTTCACAAAATGCCCCGGCCTCCCCTGTGACCAGGGTCATATCCTGGTTTCCCCGGTTGACCGTGCTGGTGTAAACCCTGGATCCGTCAAATTCCTCCGTCCTGCCCCGGCCCGCTAAAAACCGTATTATCCACAATCCCAGTGAAAGTACCTCAACAGCCGGGAACATCCACCAGAACAGGTCCATTCTCAGGAAAGAGAAGAACAATACGCCGGGTATCAGCACGATGGCGCCCCGCAGCGACGAAATGATAAGGCTCTCCCGCTCCTGATTGCAGGACTGGAAATATCCGGCCAAAAGAATGGATATACCGGCAAACACCGTACCTGCGCAGTAAAGCCTGAGGGCTCCTGCCCCCATGGCGGCAGCCGCTGCCTCACGCAGCCCGAACAGGGCGCATATGAATCGGGGAAACAGGAAAATCAAAAGAGCTGCCAGGCCTCCCGCGCTGCATCCATACCGAAAGGCGTATCTGCGCACATTCCTCATTCCCTCCCTGCGGTGTTCTCCGTAATAGGTGCTCACCATGGGCTGCATAGCCCTGGTGGTTCCCTCGTAAAGATAGAGAATCAGATAGGAGGCATTCTGCAGCATGTCAAAAACAGCTACAGACGCCTCGTTCCCGGCACGGATTAGGATGTTATTGCACAGCAGCAGGAAAATAAGCTGGTACAGATACTGGACGGAACTGGAACATCCGTCTTTAAAGGCCCCGGCTGCGGCCCCCGGCGCAGGACGGACAGGCCGGAATTTTAGTATATGCCTTCCTCCCAGGATACCTGGCAGATAGCACAGGATGGCAACTGCCTGGCCAATCATGGTGGACAGGGCTGCTCCCGCTGTGCCGTATCCCAGTATCAGCACAAACAGGATATTGAAGCCGATATCAGTAAGGTTGCCTGCAACCGAACCAAGACCGGCTATCTTCTCATTGTCATCATTACGCAGATAGTAATTGAGAATATTAGACATATAAAAAAGAGGTGTGGCTGAGACCAGCACCACCAGGTAGCTTCTGGTGGCTTCAAAAAGCGGTCCGTCATCCGGCACAGTGCCCAGGACAGCCAGAAGCGGCGTCATGAAAACATTTCCCAGTATTCCTGTGAGGATACTAAAGGCCAAAGCCCCTGTCACCACCTGGTTAAAGCTGTCCACTGCCTCCCCGGGCTTTCCCTCCCCCAAAAGCCTGGAGTACCTGACAGAACCTCCCAGCCCCAGCCCATGGGCAAACATACAGTTAATCATGTAAACCGGAAGAATCAGCGCGATGGCAGCCAGACCCACGGCTCCCATTCTCTGGCCCACCACAACCGCGTCCGCAATATCACTGAGCGCCCATCCTGCGGAGGAAATGATGGCGGGTCCCCACATGCGCCGGAATATCCTGCCTGTAAAGCGGTCCCTGTTTTTCATTTCCCTTTTTTCCACTCCCTTTTCTCTCATTCAATGGTCAGGATATCCGTAAATCCTGTGACCTCAAATACTTCCATGATTGTCCCGCACACATTGCGTACCGTCATGGTTCCCTGCCTGTTCATCTGCTTCTGGGCCGCCAGAATCACCCGCAGGCCGGCGGATGACAGGTATGCCAGGCCTTCCATATCAAGCACCAGTCTGTCCACACCCTCTAATCCGTTTTTAATCACAGTCTCCAGCTCCGGTGCCGTTGTTGTGTCCAGACGTCCCTCCAGCTCCAGAGTCAGGCAGCCGTTATTTTTTGTGGTTGTGATTGTCATTATCATTTCCTCCCTGTCATTCTTCATTTTTCATAAAACCGAATCTGGTATCCACTCTGTTTTCCATACAGCGGCAGATGCTGCTGCGTATATGGAGCTTTGTGGATTTACGGAAGTCGGCATACCTGCAGTACCAGCACTCCCGCACAGCGGGCATGCTCCGGCTGGTCCCGGTAAAATACGGACAGCTGTAATCCTCTGTCACAATCGGGTAGCCGTCATCTGTCACGCCAATCACTGCTCCCCGGATTTCCTTTTCCGACATGGCCGCACACTCCTCTTTCATAAACATGATTTGCAGCCAAATGTGAAACAGCATCATCTGACCACGGAACAAACATATCACAGCCTTTAAAAGGAATGAGGGATGCAGGACAAAAAACGGTTTTTCCGGGATAATTGACACCGGACTGCATAACCCTGCCTTTAACACGGTGTGGCTTCCTTCTATTCCAGGGCCAGTACCACCTTGACCGTGAATTCATCATCGGTGTGGCTGACCGCACAGTAGCCGTGGTAGCGCTCCGCCACATGCCGGATGCTGTCCAGTCCCAGTCCGTGTCCGTGTTCCTCCTTTAGGGTAACCAGCCGGTCCCCATCCCATTTTACCCTTCCGTCATAGCTGTTTCTGATTTCCATAATCAGGTTATGCCCTACCAGGCGGGCCAGCAGCGAGATATACCGTCCGGCTCCACGGCCCTGGCGTTGGCATGCCTCCACGGCGTTCTGCATGGCATTGCCCAGCACCGTGCACAAATCCACGGGAGTACAGGGCAGGTCAGGAGGAATCTGGGCGTCGCAATTGAACCTGATCCCCCCGTTTCTGGCCTGTTCCCCATAATATTTTAAAAGAATATTAGCCGCATGGTCCCCGCAGTAATACACCCCGTCCATGTCCGGCATCTGTTCAACAAGGGCATCCAGGTACTCCTTCAGACGGTCATAGTCCCCGGCCTGGGCGTATCCGCTCATCACCCGCAGATGGTGCAGGATGTCATGCTGCATCCTGCGCACCTCATCTATATGGCCTGCCAGGAAGGCATAATACTGCTCCAACTGTCTCTTATCTGCAGACATAATAAATCTTCCTCCTGTACTAAATGCGGGTCAGCTCAGCCCGTTCCAGCAGATATCCGAAATACGCGTCCCGGATTGCGCGGCTGCCCCGCTGCCGTATAGGAATATGGGCCCCGGACATCATCAGGAAATCCTCCTCCGCCACCCTCACCCGGTTCATATTCACAATAAAGCTCTGGTGGCACCGCAGGAATCCGTGTCCCTTCAGCTCCTTTTCCACATCGTCCAGTTTTGCGTATACCCGGTACTCCTCTCCGTTTTCCAGAAATACCAGAAGCACATTCCTGCGGCTCTCTATGTATTCAATCTCCCGGTAGGCAATCCTGCGGCCCCTGCATCCCTTTTTGAGCAGAAGTGTTTTCTGGTTTCCCTCGTATTCCTCCTGCAAAAAACGTCTGAGCAAGGCTGCCGTTTTCTCCCCGTTCAAGGGTTTGACAAGGTATCCGTAGGCATACACATCATAGCTCTCCAGGGCATATGCCGGAGTAGTTGTCAGGAACACAATGGACACATGGGGCGCGTACCGCCGCAGACAGCGGGCAGCCTCCATTCCCAGCATACCGTCCATGAAAATATCCATAAAAATAAGATCAAAATCAACGGAACCGTCATCGTAATCATCCACCATGGTTTCGCCGCGGCTGTATTCTGCCAATGTATACTCGTAGGGTACGGCCGCAAAAAAGGAGCGCAGGAAACCCTTTACCATATCCCTTTCTGATTTCAGGTCGTCACATATTGCAATACGAAGCATGATCATCCATCCTCTTTTTGTATCTTAACGATGTATTTTACCATAATATGGTCTGTATACCTGATTATGGGATAAATGACGGATTTTTTTGTATAAATGGCATATTATGTCCCTATTCCGTCACTCTCTGCACAAAACCAGACAGATTCTAATGCCGATTTTATCAGAAAGATTCCAGTTCATGTAGAATCCCGGCCACTCTTAACCAAAATGTAACCTTTTTCCCGGACCGCTCCCAGAATATATGGTATACTGTTATTGAGTACAGCTTGAAAAACAGGCATCTGACGGGAGGAAGGGACCATGCCATATCTTTTGTTTGTGGACGATGATTCCAATGTGTTAAATATAAACCGTAATTACTTTGAATCCAGGGGCTTTTCTGTATCCGTGGCCCAGACAGCGGACCAGGCCCTGGACCATGTGAAAAAATATCCGGTAGACTGCGTGGTGCTGGATATCATGATGCCGGGCTTTGATGGGTTCCTGCTCTGCCGCCGCTTTAAAGCCCAGATGACAGCACCAGTCATTTTCCTCACCAGCCTGACAGAAAAGGAATATTTATATCAGGGCTTTTCCCTGGGCGGAGATGATTTTCTCACCAAGCCCTGGGACCTTAAGGAACTGGAGATGCGGATCCGGACCAGAATAAGCCAGTGTTCCAACCGTTCCCTTAAGGGTGAACAGCTGGAATTCCCGCCTTTAACCATTGACGCCGGCACCCGCCAGGCGTCCATAGGGAATGTCTGTGTTCCGCTGACCGCCTATGAGTTCGACATATTACTGCTGCTGGCCCGTTCTCCGGGCCATGTCTTTTCCCCGGACTCCATTTACCGTGAAATCTGGAAACTGCCTGATTTGGACAACACCCAGACCGTCAAGGTGCATGTGGCCCGTATGCGGCATAAAATGGAAGCTGCCTGCCCGGGACACAGCTTCATCGGAACCGTGTGGAAGCAGGGGTACCGTTTCCTGCCGGAAAACAGCTGACAGTAATCGTGAGAGGTGGTGAACAGCCATGACGCAGTACAGGAATTCAAAATGGCTCAATTTAACGGCAGCGGCAGCCCTGCTTCTGGCTGTCCTTATTCTGTTCCAGTTCCTGTATCAGAAAGATAACAAATACACAAACGGGCCTCCCTATGGAAGTCAGGGCATCTTTGCATTCTCCGCCCGTGACCTGACAGGCAGCAGGCCCCTGTTTCTCATTGACGGATGGGAATTTTATCCGGACCAGCTGCTGACACCCGATACCATCGGTTCTGCTCCGGACCAATCCGTGTCCTTCATATTCATCGGACAATATTCCAACTTTTCCTTCCTCTCCTCCGGCCATTCGCCCTTTGGCAGAGCCACCTACCGCCTGCTGCTGCGGTATGACGGAGAACCAAGGCTTCTGACCCTGGAAGTGCCGGAGCTGTTTACGGATTATCAACTTTGGATAAACGGACAGCCGGTGGAACAGGGCAGCCCTTTTGCAGCCTTTTACATGGACGGCACCGCCGAAATTTTGTTAAACACAGACAACCGCAGCCACTATTACAGCGGTCTGACCTATCCCCCTGCCCTTGGCACCCCTGAGGCTGTCCACAGGATGCTGTTCCTGCGCCATATGTTCTACGGCATACTGTGTATCTTTCCCCTGGCCCTGTGCCTTTACGCGGCCGCTGCCTGGAGAATACGGGACAGGGACAGGCGCCTGATACATTTCGGCTTATTATGCCTGTTCTTTTCCATCCACTGCGCTTATCCGTTCATTCACCAGCTGGGTCTGTCCGGAAGGCTCTGGTATGCCGTGGAGGATGTCTCCTGGATGGCTATGCTGTATGAGGTCATGGTGCTCTCCTCCGTGGAAGCCGGTTTCAGCGGAAAACTGTGGTACAGGAGATTCCTCCGCCCGGCTGCGGCTGCGGCCTGTGCCGTATGCGGCCTGTCCGTCCTCTTCCTCATACCTGCCGCCCCCCGCCTGGTGAATCTTTACGGCGCCTTCCTGGACGGATACAAGCTTCTTATCTGGCTCTATCTGCTGGAATGTGCGGTGTACGGCCTGTGGATGAACCGGGACAGCGCGGGCCTGGTGCTGGCCGGATGTTTAACCATGGGGGCCGCCATGGTGTCCAATCTTCTGGACAATAACCAGTTCGAGCCTGTTTATACGGGATGGCAGACAGAATACAGCGGCTTTATCCTGGTCATCATTTTCTGGATTCTCACGGTCCGGCACATAAGCCGGGTCCTGAAGCAGAACCAGGCACTCACCGAGCACCTGGAGGACCAGGTACAGAAGCGCACCAGGGAGCTTCATGCGGTGCTGGATGAACGCAAGGCATTTTTCTCGGACCTGGCCCACAACCTGAAGGCGCCCGTGGTGGCCATTCACGGATTTACAGATTTGATTCTCAGGGGAAATTTATATCTGGATGATGATTTGAAGGAATATCTGGATAAAATCAGCAGTGAAAATGAAGAACTATGCAGACGAATGTACGTGCTGGGAGACTTAAATGCTTTTGATAAGATTACGGAGCCAAGGGAATTAATAGAAATAAACGGCTTGCTGTCCCAGGTCAGTCACGATAATGAACCTGAGGCCTGCATATCCGGTATAGAACTGCGGGTGGAAAAACTGGAAGACCAGGCATTTATCCTGGCGCAGAAGAGAAAGCTGCTGCTGCTTTTTGAGAACCTGATTTACAATGCCATATCATTCACGCCGGAGGACGGCCTTATCACCATTTCCCCCTGCCTGGACCAGGACGGCGTGACGATACGGGTAAGCGATACAGGTATGGGGATTGAGCCTGAGCATCTTCCCCATATCTTTGAGCGTTTTTATTCAGGACGGCCCGATGCCTCAGAAAGCAGCGGATTGGGGCTCTATATTGCCCGTATCACAGTGGAAGAACTGGGCGGGAGCATTCACGCGGAATCCGTGAAAGGACAGGGAAGCGTGTTCACGGTACGGATTCCCCTGGCGGGGACAGTCCCTTCCCTATGAAATGATAAGCCGGATGTTTTTGCTTTATATTTCCCGCAGAAGCTCTCCCAGCCTGCGGATCCCTTCGTCAATCATGCTGCAGTCCGCGTTCGTAAAGTTAAGGCGCATGGTGTTGGTATCAGTCATATTGATGTAAAACGGATCCCCGGGAACAAACGCAACCTTTTTCTCCAGGGCTTTGGGAAACAGCGATAAGGCGCTGACCCCTTCCGGCAGTGTCACCCATAAGAACATGCCTCCGCGGGGACGGGTGTACCTGACTGTCTCCGGAAAATACCGGTCCATCGCCTCTGTCATAGCCTGTGCCTGCTCCTTATACAGCTGCCTGATTTGGTCGATATGGGCGTCATAGTCATTGTGCATCAGATAGTCCCATATCAGGTATTGGGAGAATATATTTGTATGTAAATCACTGGCTTCTTTTGCCACCGAAATATGTTTCAGAAGTTCCGTGTCAGCGCAAATCATAAAGCCGGTTCGCATGCCCGGGGTCACTGTCTTTGAAAATGTCCCCAGCAGAATGCTGCCCGGCAGCTGGCCTGCCCCGATATAAGGAATACGGCCGCCCCCGTCAAAGCGCAGTTCCCCATAAGGGTCGTCCTCCACCAAAACGATTTCCCGCTCCCTCAGGACTTCACGGATACACTTTCTGTTTTCAACTGAATAGCTGAGTCCTGTGGGATTCTGGAAGTCCGGAATGGCATATATAAATTTGACATCATTTTTCAGCGCATCTTTTAACTGGCCAATATCCATCCCTTCCTCTGTCAGTTCAACCGGATAAAATACCGGCTGATATTGGGAAAATGCCTGTATGGCTCCAAGATAACTGGGCTTCTCCACAATCACACCGTCCCCTGTATTTAACAGAGATATAAGGTCCAGGGCCTGCTGAGACCCTGTGGTAATCAGGATATTCTCAATGCCAAGTTTAAGGCCGAATTTGCGGTTGTAGCGGTCCGCTATATACTGGCGTAGTTCAGGGAGTCGGCCGTGATGGAATATTGAAACAGACTGCTCCCATAATCCCTTACGATGCGCTCCATGGATGCCAGAAGTTCCTCTTGGGGAAACAATACCGGGTTTGGCAGTCCTCCTGCAAATGAGATTATTTGCGGGTCAGCCGCGGTCTTTAAAATACTTCTGATGAATGACGGTGGTTTGGATTTAATCCGCTCAGATAATAAATGTTCCATACTGCTACTCCTTTGTCCAGTTTCTTTTAATGGTATCATTATAAACTTGCAAAAGGGCACGAACAACAGTAGAATTGTATGCAAGACAATTTTACAAATACCCATACAAACAAACCATCAAAAATCATTCAGAGGAAACAGATTATGTCTATCAATTCATTTGACAATTATCCCATGAGCTGGAAACCGGATTTAAGCAGAACATCAGGCCCAAAATATCTGGCGCTGGTAAGCCTGATGGAAGAAGATATTAAGAACGGAACGCTGAAAGCAGGAACAAAGCTGCCGCCCCAGAGAGAATTGGCGGATTACCTGAATGTAAACCTAAGCACCATATCCAGGGCCTTTAAATTGTGCGGCCAGAAGGGCCTTCTGTCTGCCTCCGTAGGAAACGGTACCTACGTCTGTGCGGATGTCTCTGCGGAGACCATCCTGCTGTGCGGACGGGAGAATCCGCGGTTGATTGAAATGGGCGCACTGGTCCCCCAGGTGTCCGGGAACCGGCTGGTCAAAACCTACACAGAGCGGCTGTTAAAGCGGCCTGACGCCCTGAACCTCTTTTCCTACGATGACCCGGAGGGAACAGGACGGCAGCGTGAAGCCGGCGTGGCATGGCTTCAAAAATCAGGCTTTTCTACCCATAAAGACCATGTTCTGCTGGCAGCAGGCGGCCAGAACGCACTGACAGCGGCACTGGGCGCATTGCTGGAACGCGGAGATAAGCTGGGAACAGACCCCCTGACTTATCCGGGTGTTAAAACCGCGGCCAAGCTACTGGGAATCCATCTGATACCCATTCAGAATCATGATTATGAGATGACAGAGGAAGGGATCCGGTATGCCGTACAAAACGAAAAGATAAAAGGCATCTATGTAATTCCGGATTACCACAATCCCACCTCGCATATCATGTCTCTGAAGACAAGGAAAATGATTGCAGCACTGGCCAGGGAGAAACATATCCTGGTAATTGAGGATGGAATCAACAACCTGCTGACGGAAAATCCCCTGCCTCCCATTGCTTCGTTTGCCCCGGAACAGGTCATCTATCTGTCAAGCCTGTCCAAAACCATTGCCGCCGGGTTGAGGACTGCTTTTGTCCATGTGCCGGACCAGTATCACCGCTGCCTGGCCACCACCCTTTATTCCATGAATATTTCCATCTCCCCACTGCTTGCAGCCGTATCCGCGGGACTGATTGCAGATGGGACTGCAGATGAAATTATAAGGGGACGGAAGGAGGAACTGCGCAGGCGCAATCATATAATCAGCCAATCCTTAAAAGGTTTTGCACTGGACTGCCCGCCTACCAGCCCCATGAGATACCTGCGCCTGCCGGATTATTTTACCGGCAAAAGCTTTGAAATCTGCGCAAAACAGGCCGGGGTGCAGGTCTATGGGGCTGAACGGTTTTCAGTTGGCAATAAACCAGCGGAAAAGGCAGTCCGCATTTCCGTCATAACCCCGCCGTCCATGGGGGATTTGGAGGAAGGGATTAGACGGTTGAGGGGGATTCTGGGGTGAGCCGTATCAGTCTTTTCCTAGCGCCATCATATACTCTGATCTGAGAACATTGGCCTGTCAAGCTTGGGATTCACTATGGGGTAATCCTCCCGATAGTGAGCCCCCCTGCTTTCCTGTCTTCTCAATGCGGCCTCCCCCATAAGACGTGAAGCTGTAATCAGACAATACAGCCGGAAGGCTTCCATATTAACCGCATCCTGCCTGGGAGACTCTGCAAGCTGCCGTCCAATCCGCTCCACAGTGCCAAGTACCTGCATAAGACCGGCTTCATTTCTGCTGATTAAAAGATGATGCTGGTTTACCGACTGCAGTTCATGGATTAAACCTTGTGTGTCCGCCTTTCTGTGTAGTATTTCCCACAATCTGTCATCCGGGTACATGGCAGTACTTTCTGTCTGCGGACGGTGGATACCTGCCCACTTTGCTGCATTTGTCCCCGCTATTTTCCCAAACACCTGGCAGGTCACCATCATATTCCCGCCCAGGCGGTCCGCTCCATGAGGACCGCCTGCCACTTCTCCAGCCGCATACAGTCCCGGCAGCGATGTGCTGCCTTCTGCATCAATGCATACCCCGCCGTTAATAGCATGGGCAAATACATTAATCTCCACCTTCTGCGTTAACAGATCCACCCCCTTGTCCTTCATATGGTTGCGAGCCACCGGCCACATGTGATGGAGTCCGCAGTCATCCGGTACATGACAGATATAATCATCTTTCATATGTCTTAAATCAGCAATGATACCTCCATGGCGTCCTCCTCTACCGGCTCTGATTTCCTTTTGAATTGCTATTTCTAAATATTTAGAATCATCACTGGATGAAAACGGGAAGTGTTTTCTATGTTCATCCATCACATAATCCGGTTGCATAGAATCTGGTATGTACTTTTCAAGGAAACTCTCTCCCTCCGAATTAGTCAGTAGAGGATGGGCTGCCCAGATATATCCGTTAAAAATATTCATAAGAGGGTGTGAAAATCCGATTCCGCTCTGCATGAATTCCATATTAACCAATCTGGCACCTGATTCGTATGCCAGCATATATCCGTCTCCGCTGACATCCCCCGGATTCAGGTTCTTTTCAAAAGCCTGGGATGCGCCTCCGGATGCCAGAATGACTGCTCCTGCAGAGATATAGATTAGCTTCCCCCGCGAATCCACCCCCCATGCTCCGCAGCATATTCCATTCTTCTTCGCCAGCTCTATGATAGTAACTCCTGTCAGGGACTGAATATCTGGACGTCTGCGTATCTGCCGGATCAATGCCTGTACAATTGGTTCTCCATGGCCCCGTATGACATGTGTACGGGGAATGCTTGCAAAACAACTTTTAAATGTATAATATCCGTCCCCTTCCCTGTCAAATTCGACCCCCCATGATTCAAGTTCATCAATTGTCTCAGGTGCTCCTTCAGCCAGGATTGCAGCCAGCTTTTCATCCGCCATTCCCTGTCCGGCAGCCATTATATCCTGGTAATGACATTCCACATCTCCCGGCACATGGGGATCCCCTGCGTTATATCCGGCCATCTCTGCCACAGGATATGTAGTGGCCCCGCCTAATCCAAGCGGCATTTTAGCAGCTATGATTACATCAGCTCCTGCGTCGCAGGCTGCTAAGGCTGCCCTTAAGGCCGCCCCTCCTCCTCCTATAACCAGTACATCTGTCACCAATCTGTCCATTTTCAGTTCCTCTCTGCCTATATGATTATCTGAACTGCGGGGAACGTTTGCCAAGGAACGCATCTACCCCTTCTTTACAGTCCTCTGTTTTGAATATGCTCCGGCTAAATTCCAGGTTTTTATAAAAACATTTATCTGAGGATACCATACCGATTTCCCGTACCCCCTTCTTTATCAGCTTGATAGCTTCAAACGGTTTATGAGCGATTCTTTCAGCCAGGTCAAGGGCAGCACTGACTGTCTTGCCGGCCGGAGCCAGTCGGTTGACCAGTCCGAGACGCAGACAGTCCTCTGCATCAATGAATTCTCCTAAAAACATCATCTCCATGGCTTTGGAAGCACCAACTAATTTAGGCAGTCTGAAAATTCCTCCGCTTCCCGGAAAAACCCCCAGATTAATCTCTGGCTGTGCAATTCTTCCGCTTTCGGAAAGAATTCTCAGGTCGCAGGCCATTGCCATCTCGTAACCGCCGCCGCATACATTTCCTTCCATGGCAGCGATAACCGGCTTATCCAGAAATTCAATTGCATTGAATACTTCATTCTCCTTCTGCAGCTTTTTTCCAATTACATCATCCCAAACCTGAGGAAATTCCTTTACATCAGAACCTACGCAAAAGGCTTTTTCTCCAGAGCCAGTAAGCACCACCACCCGTACTTCATCATCCTGTTCCAATCGGAACAGCGTTTCCTTTAACTCGCGGCTAAGTTCCAGGGTCACCAAATTAAGCGGCGGATTATTTAAAGTAATTAGCGCTACCTTATCTGCTGGTTTCTCTACTAAAATCAGGTTGTTTTCATACTCCATATCAATTCTTCCTTTCATGATTTCTAACAATCAGTCCCTTTCTCTCTAACTGGTTTAATTCCCGCTGGGTATACCCGGCTTTTTCTAATATCTCGTCTGTGTGCTGGCCAAAAGCCGGGGGCAGATTACGGACTGCCGGACGTACGCCGTCGTAATAATTGGCATGTCCTAATCCCCGCAGAATCCTGCCCTCACTTTCCCCCAGCTCTATAAACGGCCGATTATAAAGAACCTGATCATCCTTCATTACCTGCTCATACTCATTTACCGGAGCAAACCACATATCCTCCATGCGTTCAAATATCTCCACCCACTGCGCTGTTGTCTTTTTCTGCATTTCCTGATTTATCATCTGGTCAAATTCCACGCGTCTCTCCATGGCATCCTGTTCCGTAAAGTTCTCTATAACACCAGGAGTAAATAAGCTGCACAGCCGGTCATGATGTGTCAAGGATACTGTTATGCATCCGTCCGCCGTAGGATATACCCCATATGGGGACTGATGTATCCTGGTGGACAAGCCGGTATCTGCCCGGTCAATAAATCTCCCTCCATTTAAATAATAACCAATTGTTTCAATCTGCAAATCCAGAGAAGCAGACAGCAGACTGGTCTCAACCTTATGCCCTTGTCCTGTTATGTTCCTGTGGCGGGCTGCTGCAATAATTCCCAAAGCTATAAGTACTGCCGCATGCTGTTCAATAAGGGCTGCCCCTGCCGGAACAGGCGGTTTTGAACCTGGACCGTTCAAAGAGGCCAGTCCGCTTTTCGCCTCCATCAGCAGTTCATCATCCGGACTCTGGCAGCATCCGCTGCCATCCGCCGTACAGATGCACCATATAAGCTGTTTGTGAGACCTGAGCAATTCATCATATTGGATGCCCCACCCCTCCAGCAGTCCAGGAGGAGAATTATCCAGTACAATATCATAGTCCTGCAGCAGGCGGTGTAATATATCAATGCCTTCCGGTGACTGCGGATTGAAGGAAATACTCTTCTGATTCCGGCCTGTCATCTGAAAAAACAGACCGTTTTCCCCATCCAGAACACTTCCAGGCCGGATACGGCCTGTCATATCCCATTCCACCCGCACAACCTCGGCTCCCAGATCAGCCAGTATCTGACTGGCTGAACCGCCATAAAGCCCATGGACAAAGCTGAGTATCTTCATACCCTCCAACATCATAGAATCCTCCCGATTAAGTCTACTTCATCACAGCAGCAGCGTACTTAATGCAGGGACAAATACAATCAGGAAAAACACCGCTGTATATCCCAGAAAAAAGGGAAGCTCACCTTTGGCTATATCACCCATTTTTAATTTTGAGACAGAGGCTGCCGCAAACAGATTTACTGCCACAGGAGGAGTCATACATCCAATAACATTCGCTATACACATAATCATTCCAAAATGAATGACGCCAATTCCCAGGGTCTGTGCTATGGGCCAGAGAACCGGTACCAGAAGCACACAGGTAGCTATCCCCTCCAGGAATGTGCCGAACACAAGCAATACCAGGGCAACAATCAGACAGAACATCCATGGAGCCAGATTCATGGCCACAATTGCATCCACCAGCTGTCCTGATATTCCCGAGAATGTAAACAGCCATGAAAATGCTGTGGAGGTTGCAATGATGAACAATATCATGGCACTGCTCTTTCCTGAAGCCAGAAGTATACGGTAAATATCCCGGGGATGCAGTTCCCGGTAAACAAAAACACTTACAATAAAAGAATAGATAACTGCAACGGCCGCTGACTCAGTGGGCGTCATAAGCCCGGAATATATACCTCCCAAAATAACAAACGGAAGAAAAAGGGCAGGCAGTGCATGGATAAAATGTTTTGCAAGCTGGATAATGCTTGTCCTCTCCGTATTTTTAGGCCACTTCTCCTTATTGGAATAGTAGATGCAGATTATCACCAGTACAATGGAAATCATAAGTCCTGCTACAATTCCCCCCTTAAACATATCCCCTACCGAACTGTTGGTAATGGTACAGTAAACCACCATAATAATGGAAGGAGGAATAATGGGACCCAGCCCCCCGGACACTGTCAGTAATCCTGCACACCGTTCTTTTGGATAGCCCAGACGCACCATATCAGGATAAAGCATTCCGCCGATTGCCAGCACCGTGGCCGGAGCCGAACCTGACAGAGCGGCAAAAAAAGCGCAGGCCAGTACCATTGCGTACCCCATTCCCCCTCGTATATTACCTATAATACTGTTGCAGAAATCCACCAGACGGCGGGATATTCCACCTTCTGTCATAAGATTTCCCGCCAGCACAAAAAGGGGAATCGCCATAATGGATACTGAATCCAGGGCAGTAAACATTCGCTGGGGCACCACAGCCATAGGAACGTCAAAGCACAGCAGAGACGCCATGGTCGCCGCTCCCAAAGAAACCGAAATAGGCACACCGATTATCAGTAACACAATCATAGTTCCGAACAAAATTATTGCAGTCATGACGCATCCTCCTTTCCTTGGTCTTCCGCCGCTTTTTCCATAACCAGGCAAACCAGCGCTGCTGCCTGTATTACGGTAATGATTCCAAAGCTGAGGGTCAATGCAAAGTAAGGTATGGCCATGGGCAGATGTAAACCAGGTGATACCTGCCCGGAAGACAGCTGTGTTTTAAGAATGGTAAAGGATGAAAAAAAGCAGACTCCGGAAAAAATCGCCACCACGGCCTTTGAAATAATCCGCACTACCCTTCCTGTCATTCCGTGTATTTTATCCGTAATAGCCGTGATGGAAATTTGTGTATTGTCCCTTAATCCTGCCTCTGTTGCCAGCAGTGCCATATAAACCATGCAATAGCGTGCTAATTCCTCCAGCCATGAAACACCTGCATGGATTATATTTCGGTTAACTACCTGGGCAAAGGACGCCAGCACCATAACCGTAAATGTGGCCACCAGAATAAAATCCTCTATCTTCTGTAAATTGGCAAACAGCCTTTTCATCCTTATCCCTCCTATTTTTCAGCTTCAATCGCTTCCACCCAGGCCGGATCCATTCGGTCTGCAAACTGTTCCATTGCCGGTTCTACCAACTTTCGCATATCATCAATAGGTATCTCATAAAATTCCACGCCCAGCTCTGTCAGTTCCTTTACTGCCGCCTCATTTGCCTCCACCAGATAATCCCTCTGTCTCTGTGCTCCTGCTTTTACACCTTCCACAAAGTCTTCCCTCAAGTCATCCGGTATCTGATTCCATGCCTTGTCCGACATAAACACGCCCATATAACCAAAAACATGATTGGTCCATGTTACGTTTTTGGTTATCTCATAGTAGCGATTGGCAATCAGATTGGCGATAGCGTTCTCTGCCGCGTCAATGGTGCCCTGCTGTAAACCGGTAAAAACATCTCCGGATGCCATTGGTGTGGCAATTGCCCCCATGGCATTAAACGCCGCAATATGTAAATCATTCTCCATGGTGCGTATTTTAAGATTTTTCATATCTTCCAGGGATGTGACCGGACGGGTGGAGAAGATATTGCGGAAACCTACATCCATCCAACCCACTGTATGTATTTTCTGCTCTTCTGTTTTTTCAGCAATCAGTGTTCCGACTGTTCCATCAATAACACGATGGGCTTCATCTGCTGTCTCAAATAGAAATGGCTGGTCAAGCACCGCCATTTCAGGAATGAAAGAGGTGAGTACTGCGTTGGAGGCCGTAAACATGTCAATGGTACCCATTTGCGCACCCTCGTACATGTCTCTTTCATTACCCAGCTGCCCGCCTGCAAATACCTGTATGGTTATTCTTCCGCCGGTAGCCTTATTCACTTCTTCCGCAATGGCCAGGGCTCCCTTATGGAAATTGCTTCCATCCGGGTCCACCATTCCCAGTTTAAACGTAATGGCGTCTTTCTCAGGCTTTGCCTCCGGGACCGAATCTGCTTCTGTTTTCACATCTGAAACTCCTGCTGAAGTGGTTTCCGCATTCTTACCCTGCCCGCAGGCTGCCAGCATTCCGGCTGTTAATACTGTTGTCAACAATACTGCAATCTTCTTCATAATCAAATTCTCCTTCTGCTTTATCCTGTTTTATTTGTCCTGCTTTTTTTCGGGTGACACAGCCTTTCCCTGCTTCATCATCTCCTGAATCTGTGAATCTGAATATCCTGCCTCCTTTAGCAGCTCTATCGTGTTCTCACCAAGCTCCGGCGGCAGCCGTCTTAAAGGCACTGGTTGCCCATCATAGCGGTTGGCATGTCCGAGAACTTTCACCTCGCCTGCTACCGGATGATTCATGGTCATAAAACACTGGTTATAAACAACCTGCTCATCCTTTACAACGTCCTCATATTCATTAACCGGCGCATACCATATTCCTAACTCCTCAAATATTAACTCCCACTCATTTGTAGTTCTCTTTAACAATTCCCGGCATACCACCTTGTCAAATTCAATGCGGTTATCCATCTGATCCTTTGCCGAAAAACCTTCCAGCGCGCCTGGTGTAAATGCCTGTTCCAAATTCTCAAAGGAGGTAAGGGAGAGTGTAATGTATTTATCTGCTGTCTTATAGATTCCATAGGGTGACTGATGAATCCTGGTCGATAAACCGGTATCTGCTCTCGGTGTAAGCGTCCCACCATTCAGATAATATCCAATAGGTTCAATCTGAAGATCCAGCGCTGACCCCAGCAGGCTTGCCTCAATGCGGTGTCCCTTCCCGGTCTTATCACGGTCATACACGGCAGCGGTAATGCCCAGGGCTGCCAATATAGCCCCGTGCTGATCCACCAGCGCTGTCCCTGTAGGCATGGGAGGATGATCTCCCGGTCCTGCCAATGCCGCCAGTCCGCTCATTCCCTGTATGAGAAGATCCTGCCCCGGCTTTCTCACCTTGGGTCCACTGGAACCATAACCCGTACAGGAGCAATAGATGACTCCAGGGTTTAATTTTTTCAATTCTTCATATCCCAAACCCAGTTTATCCATAACTCCAGGCCGGAAGTTTTCCAAAATCACATCATACCCCTTATCACGGACCAGCCTGTAGATGGTCTCCCGTCCCTCGTCAGACTTTAAATCCAAAGCAACCCCTCTTTGATTGCGGTTCGCCATGAGGTAGAAAACGCTGACCCCATTTTTGTACGTATTGCAACCGGACCAGCCCCTCTCATAAGCCCCCCTGCAAGACTCTACCTTTACCACATCGGCTCCCAAATCCGCCAATGCCTGTGCTGCTGACGGCCCCTGCAGATAATGGGTAAAACTAAGAACCTTTACTCCTTCTAACATTCTGAACATTCCCCTCCTTTTAATATTTTTACAGATTATAAACGTTTATAATTTCTTTCTTAAAAAAATCCGAAGAATAAACACTACGCTTCGAATCAAACATTTAAAATTATAAACGTTTATAATTTTATGTTTTTAAAATAACACACATAGATTGTGTTGTCAATAGTTCTTTGTCAGATTTTTTATTTTTATAATATTTGGTTACCTGTTTTTGTCTAAGTTTCACAAACAGATATCCCCTCTTATATCGCATACTGACTGCCGAACAACAAGCTCTCCTCTTAGACGGGCGGGAGGAGCAGGGCTGTTGCCAGCTATACATTCAAGGAGATAATCCACACCACCCTTAGCCATCACATCCTCCGGCTGACGAAAACTGGTGAGAGGCGGCATCATAAGTGAGGCCATTGAAATATCATCATAGCCGGTAACCGAAAAATCTCCGGGGATCGAAAGTCCGCAATCACTAGCCGCACTATATGCGCCAAAACACAGCATATCATTGGCTGCTATTAAAGCAGTGGGTCTGTCCCTGCCTTCAAGCACCTTCCGTATCCTCATATAGGAATCCTGTATGTCCTTTATATCAAAAATAAACTGCTTGACGCATTGTTCCAACCCATGTTCTCTCAATGCCTCCATGGTTCCCTCAAACCTCTCCTGATAAATCTGATTCTCAAAGCCCAGGTAAGCTGCGCAGATATTTCTATGGCCCTTTCCGATTACATATTTCGTCACTGTATATGCTCCATAAAAATTATCACTGGGAATACAATTTGCAGTTCCTTTAAAGCTTCTATTCAGGAATACATACGGAATGCCGGCATTATCAAACCCTCGAAAATGCTCTATATGCCTTGAACAGGGCAATATAATCACACCATCCACATTCCGCTTTTTAAGGGTATCAACCAGACGCTTCTCCTTATTTAAATCTTCATTGGAATTACAGAGCAAAATCATATATCCCTTTTTTTCTGCATATTCCTCAATGCTCTTAGCTACCTTTGGATAATACGGGTTGGTAATATCCGGTACAATTAACCCCAATGTGTCTGTACTTCCTATCTTAAGGCTTCTGGCCGAATAATTTGGCTTATAATCCAGCTCCCTGACCGCGGACAATACCTTCTCCATGGTCTTCGGTGTGATATTTTCTTTGTTTGCAAGGGCACGGGACACCGTACAGATAGATACCCCAGCCAGTTTTGCAACATCCTTAATCGTTGCCATCTTCCATCCCCCAAATTGTAAACGTTTATAATTAAACACTACCATTTGTTTCTTAAACTGTCAAGATTTTCCCTGCTACGGGGGGGATATTTTATATTGAACTATTTTATTGTTCCAAAAGGCCGTCCCGAAAATGTCAAAATCTCAAACCGGCATTTTCAGGACAGCCTGTTATAAAATTATATGTATCACGCCTCTACACGGCCCCAAACTTCTCCTGAGCATCCAGCACATACTGCACATAGAAGGCAGCTCCGTTCACCAGGGCATCCTCATCCAGATCAAAGCGTTCATTATGAAGGGAATAGCAGCAATCCTTTGACTCGTTGCGGCATCCTACAAAAGCATAAACCCCAGGAAATTTTTCCAGAAAATAGGAAAAATCCTCACCGCCCGGCGTGCCTGCATATTTTACCAGTCCCTTGTCGCCCAGGATTTTCCTGACGGACTCCGCCGCAATCCCGCTGCAGTACTCGTCATTGATCGTTGCCGGGATATCAGAATAATAGTCAAACTCATATTCAGCCCTGTAAGCTTCGCAGGTGCTCTTTATGATACGCTCAATCATACCCGGCAGTTCCTTCTGGAGCTTGGGATTGAAGGTGCGCACCGTACCGCTGAGCTCAGCCGTCTCGGCAAAAACATTGGCCATGGTACCGGAATGGAAGGTACAGATGCTGACCACCACCGTATCCATGGGGCTGGTCTCCCGGCTGGCAATACTCTGAAGGGCATCCACTACCTTTGCCCCCACATAAATGGGATCCACCGCGTACTGGGGCATGGCGCCGTGTCCGCTTTTCCCGATAATCTTAATATTCATGAAGGAAGCCGATGTATAGCGGGGACCGGGATCCACGGAGATGGTGCCGCTCTCCAGGTACGGGAATATGTGCATGCCCGCCACCGTATCCAGCTTCCCCACCTTTCCGGACTCCAGCACCTTTACCGCGCCGTTGGTCAGTTCCTCTGCCGGCTGGAAGATAAGTTTTACCGTGCATTTAAGCTCATCCTGATGTTCTGCCAGAACCCTGGCCGCTGTCAGAAGCATGCTGATATGTGCGTCATGTCCGCAGGCGTGCATGACGCCCTGGTTCTGGGAACTGTAGGGAAGATTCTTAACCTCCCGGATGGGAAGCGCGTCGATATCGCAGCGCAGGCCAATCACCGGCTGGTCCTCTTTTCCTTTCAGGGTGGCAATAGTGCCGGTTCCCGCCACCTCCTCATAAGGAATCCCCATCCCGGCAAGTTCATCCCGGATCCGTCCTGCTGTCTCCACCTCCTTCCAGCTCAGCTCCGGATGCTTATGGAATTCCCGCCGCATACTGACGGCATAATCATGATATTTCCCAACTTCTTCTATTACGTTCACAGTCAAAATCCTTTCTTACTAAATTTCTTCTTACAGGATTGCCCTTTTTTATATACCTTTTTATATCCCCTTTTATATACCCTTTTATATGCCCTTTTATATGCCTTATTTATACCTTTTTATTTTACCTGCTTCACAGGTACGCCGGTTAAAACGGACCATAACCAATCTGAACGGCCACGAACAGAAAGATTAACTGCAGAATCAGGAAAAGTCCATGTAAAGGCAGGATAAACTTATACCAGCTCTTTAACGGTACCTTGCCAAGCGACAGGTAGATAAGCAGCGTCCCATTGGTAAACCAGAAGGTATTGGATATACCGTCGCCAAACTGGAACGCCAGTACGGCTGTCTGCCTTGTAATATGCAGCATATCAGCCAATGGAACCATAATTGGCATGACCGCGGTGGCCTGTCCTGAGCCTGATGGAATCAGGGCATTGACAAAGAAATTTACAATGAACATGCCCACCGTGCTCACATAAGCGGAGGCGCTGCGCATCAGATTGGAAAGCCCGTGTACCAGAGGGTCCACCAGACCGCCGTTTGTCATGGTCCACTGGACCGCTCTGGCCACACCAATGATCAGGGCGCCGCTGAAGGCTCCTCTTGCGCCGTCAAGTACCATATTAATGCCATCATCCAGATTCACCCGGTTGATTGCAGCAGACACAATACCGCCAATCATGAAGGTGGCTGCCATTTCCGTATATGACCAGCTCAGATTCAGGATACCGTAAATCGTTACAAGGATGGAGATGGTCAGGGAAATAACTGAAACCTTTTTGGGAAGGTCAAACTTAAGGCCCGGATCAACCGGAATGCGCAGGGAGGACGAGTCCACATCCTTCACAAGGCTCTTGGACGGATCTGCCTTCACCTTTTTTGCATACCGCATAACCCATACCAGGCTAAGTATCCACACGCAGACCAGTGCCGCAATCCTCAGCTCCCATCCGGAGAACATGGGCAGCTCAGCAATGGTATGGGAAATTCCTACTGTGTACACATTAAAAGGCGCAACCGCAAAGCTGATCAGACAGGCAAATCCGGATATGGCCATTCCGACCAGTGAGTCATACCCAAGGGAGAGGGCCAGGGATACGATAATGGGTACAAAGGGAATGATGTGCTCACTCCATCCCAGGATACCTCCGAAAATGAAAAACACAATCATTACAATTGCTATGATTACCTGGCTGCTCATCCTCTCGGAAGCCTTTAAAACACTGTTGATTGCAGCGCCTACCGTATTGGTCCTTTTGTAGATCTCCACAATACCGCCAATCAGCATGACACAGAACATCATATTGGCCGAGGCTGTCAGGCCTTCCGGAATGGACCGGAATATGTTAAAAAACGATACGGGCGTGCGCTCCGTGGCATGATAGCTGTCTGCCAGGACCCGTGTGACCCCGTCCACGGTTTCACGGTCATAGGCTCCCGGTATCACAAAATAGGATACGATTGCGCAGGCAAGTACCATCAGTACAAGCGGCACAAACGGATTCAAAGGCTTGTTTGCTTTTTGCTTATCTTTCGTCATTGTTTTCCCCTTTCCCTGGCAGGAATTTAAAAATAGCGTATGATATTCTCCACCAGTTCCAACATTTTCTTTACGTCCTCAATTACAACATACTCTCTTGCACTGTGTGAATGATAGATATTAAAGCCAATGGGCACGGTCCTGATTCCCAGCTGGTTCGTGCAGGTGGCGTCCAGGACTCCAAATGACCTGGCCGGTATCATGGAAAGCCCGGACCTGCTGTAGATGGAAGCCAATCGTTCCAGCATATCTGTATTTTCACTGAAATCTGTTTCCGGAACATCCTCCTCTTCCCTGATATTGCATTTGCACCCCATGCGCTCAGCCGTCTCCTCCGCCTTACGGCGGATCCTATCCCGGATCTCCTGCTTGATATCATTGCCAAAGCAGCGGATTTCCACATCAAACCGGGCGTATTTGGGCACTGCATTGGACGGCGAGAGGGATACCAGATCAAATACATTGATGCTCAGGTTATCGTTCAGCCTGCCAACAGGTATCTGGTGAATGATTTCCACTGCTGTCAGTAGGGCGTTGACCCCCGGCTCCTCATTGCGGATAACATGGGCGGCGCGCCCAATCAGTTCCACATTCATATAAAGCCTGGCAGGTGTGCGTGTCAATACCTCCCCTGTCACGTAGTGGTCGATGACAATTGCCTCCTCGCTCTCTATCCTGGAATAGTCCGCATATTTTGCTCCGTGGAGCCCCAGCTCCTGGCACACGGTAAACAAAAGCTCTATGGGGCGGTTTATTTCTCCCTCCTGCATAAGCCGCTCCACAGCCTCCATGACCACCGCGATGGCCAGCTTGCCGTCAGCCCCCAGTACGCTGCTGCCTTTACTCCTGATGCACCCGCCTTCCACACAGACCTCCACTTGATTGCTGGGCGCAGCCGTATCCAGATGGAATACGAACAGAAAAGGGTTTTTACCGGACCTGCCCGGAATTCTGGCCAGGATATTCCAGCCGTCGGTCACCACCTCACTGCCCAACTCCTGGCGCTCAAACGGAATCCCCATTCCGGCAAGCTCCTGCTCCATATATTCACAAAATGCCTTTTCATTATGGGATTCGCTTGCGCACTCCGCATAACGTATAAACCGCGAAACTGTGCTGTCTACGTTTCTCCCTCCTTCCATTTCTTACCCTGCGGGCAGTATTTCCCCCACAGGCTGCATTTTCCCGCAGGCTGCATTTTCCCCACAGGCTGCATTTTCCCCACAGGCTGCTTGTTACAAGTGATACCATTTTATCATTTAGGTATGTGAAAAACTATTGTTTAAACCATGTAAGTTTTATTCTGTTTTTTGTTTAAATGCACAAACTTTAACGTATATATTGCGTATTTTCCAGGATTTATTATAATAAATGAAAAAGAGGGCAATAAATAACGGCCCCGGACGGCCTGCAAGGAGGTAACCTGTGATTGATAATAAGATTATGTATGAAATTATAGAAAAACTGCACGAAAGCTTTTCTGCTTCCATCAGTATCTGCGATGTAAGCGGGCGCGTCATTGTGTCCACGGATTCTTCCTGCATGGGCGAGATGAATCTGCTTGCCATAGAGGCCCTTAATATAAATTCCAAGGTAACCGTGTCCATGGACAGCAAGATTCAAAAGGCAGGCGCGGCCATGCCTCTGCGTTTTCAGAAAAGCCGGATGGGCGCCGTGGTTCTCCAGGGCGCAGGTTCCTCCAGCTCCCAGCTGGCTGAACTGCTGAGCAAGACCATTGAACTATTGTATGAGGAGCTTATCCTTTCCAAGAAAAAACAAAACCGGACCCAGGAGCGGGACCAGTTTCTCTATGAATGGCTGCACCTGCAGTCCGATTATACGGAAAATTTTATAAAGCGCGGAGAGCATCTGGGTATTGATATTACAGGAACCCACACCTTAATCCTGATGGAGCGCAAACAGGACGACCTCTTTACGTCCACCTCCATCATTCAGAATCTTTTAGACGACCGTGATATCCTGCTTCCCCTCTCCCAGGACCAGAACCTGATTATCCTGAAGGAGAACGAGCATTTCGAAAAAAAATATAACCGTGTAATTGCCGCCGGACATAACTGCCATACAGGCATCTGTTCCGGCAGCGCCCACCTTCACACAGCCTACCAGGCTGCCCTGGAAAGCCTAAAGCTGGGCAAAATACTGTTTCCGGACGAGCATCTCCACTGCTTTGAGAAGATGAAGCTGGCAATTGCGCTGTCTAAAACCCCCATTCCCGGACTGGAGGACTCCTTTTCCCTTCTTGTCGCAAAGGGCAGAAACGCCCAGCTGGCCGATACGGCCATAACCTATATACGGCTGAACGGCGATATTCAGAAAATCTGCGACAAACTCCATATCCACCGCAACAGCATCCCCTACCGCATCCGCCGCATCCAGGAAATCTGCGGGCGAAACCTGATGGATTACTATGACATGCTCTGTCTTTATGCCTCGTTCATACGGTATGCAGGAAAGGAAGCGGATATACAGTAGCGGGAAGGGCAAAGGCAGGTACTGTGCAGGCACTGGGCAGGCACTATGGCAAGTGCTATGGCAGCTCCTCCAGCATATCTTTAACGCATTCAATAAATTTTTTCATGGCAGGAGACGCCTCCTTCCATGACGGAACTCCGATTCCAAGAGAGACAAACTGGGGAGGGTCAAAGGGCAGGGTGACCACATCTCCGGACCAGCTGAGGGTAATGAGCCTGTTGTTCAGGCTCATGCCTAGCCCGGCCTCCACCATGCAGTAGGTGGTATATGCATCTGCTGTAGAAAAGCGTATGTCCGGCGTCAGATGTCTGGACCCAAGAAGGCGGTCTATTTCCGTATCCTGGTTTGGCATGGTTATGATAAACGGTTCGTTTTCCAGGGCGCACAACGGAAAGGAAGCCTCCCCTGCCCCGGGGTGATTCTTCGGAAGCCAGGCCAGCAGCTCGTCCTGGCGAATGGGAATCCAGTCGCAGATTGTCCCGGCGGCAGGCTCAGCAAAAAAGCAGCAGTCAACGGACATCTCGTTCAGCCACCGTGTCATCTCGCGGTTTCCGCCCTCTTTCATGTTAATCCTGACATTGGGATACAGCTGCCGGAACCGCTTCAATATGGGCGGCAGCCACATGGCTGAAACGCTGTAATAGCTGCCAATGGTCAGGGCGCCGCTTAAAATGCCGCGGATATCCGCCCCTATCTCCAGGGCATGGTTATGAGCACGGACAATCTCTCGGAAAGCCGGAATCATCGCCTTACCGTTTTCCGTGGGAGACACTCCTTTTTTTGTCCTTATAAAAAGCGGGAACCCAACCTCCTCCTCCAGGGCGTTAATCATCCGTGTGATTCCGGACTGTGTATATCCCAGGAAAACACCGGCTGCAGTCAGGCTTCCATGGTCAATGGCCGCCAGAAAGGCTTCGCATTTCGTAACATCCATATCTTTCTCCATCCATGATTATTTGTCATGGTTAATATGATAAATCAGGTTTTGTGTCATACATGAAATCATTGTACAATAGTGCCAATGACATGTCAAACACAATAAAACATATTACGTTCGGTGTGGGAAAGGATGGCTCTTTGAGAGGGTTCTCTCCCGGAAAGTGCCATTATCTTCACACACCGGAGATAAGAAAAGAGGATAACGAAATGGAACTTTGTATGCACAGCAGGCCTTCTTTTGCTTCCGATTATATGGAAGGCGCCCATCCGGCTATTCTGGCCCGCCTTATGGAGACAAACATGCTTAAGACCCAGGGATATGGAAGCGACCCCTTTTCCCAATCAGCCCGTGAAAAAATCCGCGCAGCCTGCGGCTGTCCGGATGCCGAAATACATTTTCTCGTAGGAGGCACCCAGACCAACGCCACTGTCATACGCGGACTCCTGCACTCCTATGAAGGTGTAATTGCAGCCGGGTCCGGACACATCAGCGTCCACGAGGCCGGCGCAATTGAGCTGGGAGGACATAAGGTGCTGACACTGCCCCATGTGTCAGGAAAACTCAGGGCAGCGGATATCGAAGGTCTGATTGCGGATTACAGAAAAGACGCAAACAGCGGACATATGGTCATGCCCGGCATGGTTTACATTTCACATCCAACAGAATACGGTACGCTGTATTCGCTCAGTGAACTCCAGGAGATCAGCAGCGTGTGCCGCAAAAACGGTCTTCCGCTGTTCCTGGACGGTGCGCGGCTGGCCTATGCTCTCTCCTGCTCCTGTAATGAGTTATCCCTCAAGGATATAGCCAGGCTGTGCGATGTGTTCTATATCGGCGGAACTAAATGCGGGGCCCTGTTTGGAGAAGCGGTTGTGATAACGCAGCAAAACCTGATCCCCCATTTCTTCACCGTCATTAAGCAGAACGGCGCCCTTCTCGCCAAAGGCAGAATGCTGGGCATACAGTTTGACACCCTTTTTGAAGATGACCTTTACATGAAAATCGGCGCTTCCGCTATAGCGGCGGCCGACCAAATCAGGGATACCCTGACAAAATGCGGATACCGCCTGTTCCTCGATTCACCCACAAATCAGGTATTCATTGTAATGGAAAATGAAGCCGCCGCCCAACTGGCCCGGAAAGCAGAGATTACCTTATGGGAGAAATATGATGACTCTCACACCATGGTGCGGTTCGTAACAGATTGGGCAACCCAGCAAAGGGATGTGGACATGCTGGTTGAGATACTGGAACAGGAATGTAATCCCACGCTGGCCTGTGTTTCATAGAGGGCGCCGCACCACAGGCAGGTCCAAGTTTTCTTTGAGAATAAAAACGCGCTCCCAGGGCGGGAATATTCGGAAGATTCCCGCCCTCCCCTCCTTTCCTTTTCATTGGAGAATTTCACATTCTTGTCATCTGCCCACTATCCATTCATATTCCATTCTATTGACCGGCTCATTTAATTGCTCCATAATAATTCCTCAACATTCCTGAACATGTTCCCCTCTCAGATACCATGCTGTTTTAGCGCTTTCCTCCAGTTCCTCCAAGCCGTAAAAGGCGTCAAGAATCGTCCTTCCTGCCACTACAGGGCCATGTTGTTTCAGAAGATAAGCGTCACTATTCATTATCCGTTCTTCCATATAGCCAAAAAGCTCCTGGCTTCCCGGCTTTGCATAAGGGATTATCCCTACGGTTCCCACTTTCATTTTAAGGTACGGAGTATAGGCCGGTATCACATCTGTTTTCTTTTCATGCTCCAGACAGGACCACAGGACGGAATAAAAACTGTGTGTATGTACCACCCCTTTCATTTCCGGCTTGTACCGGTAAATCATAGCGTGAAGCGGATATTCCTTGCTGGGTTTTATCCCCTCCACGTGTGTACCATCCAGCAAAAGTGTGGAGAACTGTTCCTTTTCCAGAGTTCCAAAGCTGGTACCGCTTCCGGAAATATAGATAAAGTCCCCTATCCTGATACTGATATTTGCAGTTGAACCGCTCACCTTTCCCCTTTCAAACAGGGAATGTGCAATCTCTACTGCTGTCTCCAACTGACGCTCTGTGATGATATCCATATCTACCCCTCCAATTCCTTCACTGCCCGGCTAAAAAAATCTTCCTGGCCAAAATTTCCTGATTTCAGTACCAGACGCATTCTGGTATCCTCCAGTGGAACCATCACCGGTACACCTGGCGCGATGCTGTGGCCAATCCAGAAACCTTGGTATCCCAGGCGCTGGATAACCGCGCCTGATGTCTCACCGCCTGCCACAATAAGCCTTCGGTATCCGCTTCCTGCTGCCCTTGCCGCCAGTTCTGCCGTAAGCTGCTCCAGCATAAAGGAAATTTTTTCTTTTCCTTCTTCCTGAATCTTTCTCACCTGCTCCGGGCTGTCCGAGCTGTATACCAGCATATTTTCGCCCGGATGCATCTTAACAATATTCCATATATGATCTGCGGTTTCCTCTCCTGTAAGAACACGCCCCGCATCTATCCTATAGCACGGATACCCGCCTTTTTCATAACTGCGAATCTGTCTCAGTGTTGCCTCAGAACAACTCCCCGCCAGAAGTAAGGCATCCTGTCTGCCGCGTGCATTCTCTTTTCCATATTCTTCCTCTTTATCACATGCTTTCTCTCTACCACATGCTTCCTCTTTACCGCATGCTTCCCCGCTCACATCCACATCTGCATCCCGGTCAGCCATGGCTTTCTCTGCCAACAGCCTTCCCACATGCTCTGCAAGGCCGGAACCACCGGTATAAAATGTAATATCGCAAAACTCCCGGGCAATCTCCTTTCCATGAGATTCCTCATAATAATCCGGTATCAGATAGCAATGCCCTTCCTGCCTGCATAGAGTTTCCTGTTCCTTTTTCCATTGTTCTTTCGTCTTTCCTGCCATGCTGATTCCTCTATACCGGCTCTGCATTTCAATCAGCCGTCCAAGCTCCGACTCCCGCATGGGAGTCAGGGGATGATTCCGCATGGAGCTTTCCTCCAAAAGGACACCGTTGACATATAGCTTTCCTTTCTCTACTGTCCTTCCATTGACCGGAAGCGCGGGACATAGTATTGTATATGGGTAATCGAATTTTTCCATCACGGCATCCGCCACCGGTCCAATGTTACCTTCCTTAGTGGAATCAAAGGTAGAACAGTATTTAAAATACAGCTTCCGGGCGCCCTCCTGAAGCAGCCACCCAAACGCCCGGAGGGAATCAGCTACCGCCTGCGCCCTGTCCTGGGTTCTGGATTTTAACGCAATTACAACGGCCTGGGTCCCCTCAGCCACTGTATGACTGTCATCAGGAATCCCATTGTACAGGACCGTCACGAGTCCTGCTTTTACAAAAAAGGATGCCACATCACCTGCTCCTGTAAAATCATCCGCAACACAGCCAATATAAAATTTTTTTCCCATATTCTCGCCCTCCGCTCATTGTTTTTTGTTAAATATAGAGCCCGCAAGCTTACGGACTCTATACACCTGATTTCTATTCATTCCTTGCTTTATCCACAAGTTCAATGATGGGCGCGCACATATCATACTCATCATACATAACAGCTGTTGCCTTCTTAAACTCCTCCAAATCCGGCCGGCATATGGTTACCCCCATATCCTCAATTTGCTTCATACATTCCATTTCCTGTTCTTTTATCATGTTGCGGCTCTTTAACTTGATTTCCTCACCGGCCTCCTGAATAATCTGTTTCAGCTCATCCGGGTAGGACTGATACTCCTCCTCATTAAAGTAGAAAGAGCCTTCGTAAGCAACATGGTCGGTCATAACACAGTACGGTGCAACCTCGTAAAACTTCAGGCTGAGTGTCAGCGCAATATCATTTTCCTGCCCCTGCACCACACCGGTTTGAATGGATGTGTAAACCTCGCTTAAGGACATGGGAATCGGGGCCGCGCCAAGGCATTCCCAGATTCTCACATAGCCGGGGATATTGGGAACGCGTATCTTAAGCCCTTTCAGGTCGGCCATGGATTCAACCGGAACCGTGCTGGCCAATTCCCGGTTCATTCCATCAATAACAGATACCAGACGGAAGCCGCTCTGCTCTGCCACCATATCGGATACCTCGTCAAAATGATTATCCCAGAACCTGTATTGATGTTCCTTGTTATCATACAGGAAGGGGAGACACCACACATTGAAAATATCATCCACAGCGCTCAGAGAACTGACACCATCCATAACAATATCAATATTTCCCATTTCCAGCCCTTCCAGGGCATCCACCAGCCCTCCCAGCTGTCCGGAGGCAAATACCTCTCCTGTCACTTTACCGCCCGTCTTTTCCTCCACAATATCCAGGAATTCCTGTGAGAGCTGGGTCATATAGTAATCACTGCTCTCTGTGGTTGCCAGTTTCCAGTGATAAGAATAATCCTCTCCGCCCTCAGATGCTTTTCCCTCATCTTCTGCCTTTACCTCAGCTGCTGCCTGATTTTCAGAAGACGGAGCCTCTGTCTTTTTGCCATCAGCCGTTTCGCAGCCCGTCAGCATGGATACTGTCATTGCAGCCATAAGAACCATTGAAATCAATTGTTTCTTCAAACCTTAATCCTCCTATTCTAATTAAACATTGAACGGTTGCCACACAGTTACATTTCCAGCAACATAGTTACATTCCCAAGATGCCCGGAAGCCAGAGAGAGAGTGGTTCCACATATGTGATGACTGCAAGGGCAGCGAAACCCGCAATCAGAAATGGGATGGACGCCTTTACCTCCTCCTCAAAAGGAATCTCCGCAATGGCTGCTGCGATATATTGGTTTTCTCCTACTGGCGGTGTCGTAAGGCCCAGCGCCAGATTTACTACCATTATAATCCCAAAGTGGACCGGGTCCACCCCCAGTGAGGTCGCAATCGGCAGCAATATAGGAGTAACTATCAAAATACCCGCTACAGATTCTATAAACATGCCTATAAAAATAAATATCAGATTGGCTACCAACAGGAAGATATACTTATTGCCGGCAATGGCGCTGATAGCTTTCCCCAGAAGGCTGGATACACCTGCACTGGTCAGAAGCCAGCTGAATGCGCCGGACGCGCCTACCACGATCATGACAAGAACCGTATTCACGATAGCGCCGCCCATAATATTTCCAATATTTTGTAAATTTATTTCCTTATACCAAAAAGCTCCCGCTAAAAATCCGTAGGTGGCTGCCACCGCACCGGCTTCTGTAGGCGTGAAAATACCTCCGTAAATGCCCCCCAGAATGATAGTCGGCACCAGAAGTGCTGGTATTGCGTCCAGAAACGCCGCCCCCAGCTCCTTAAAGGTGAATGTGTTCATCTGGCTGATTTTTCTCTTTTTTGCCTGGTATGCGATTGTTACCATCAAGAAAAGGGCCAGCACAATTCCCGGAACGATCCCGGCCATGAACAGCTTACCGATGGATGTGGATGAGCAGACACCGTACATAATCATGGTAATACTGGGCGGGATAATAACACCCAGAGCGCCTGCAACCGCCTGGATACCAGCTACAAAATCCGCAGGATATCCGCGCTTCTTCATCTCTGGAATCAATGTGGAACCGATAGCTGCTGTGGTCGCTGCGGCAGAGCCGGACAGTGCGCCGAAAAATGCAGAGGCTACCACGATTACATGGGCCAGACCTCCTGCCATCCAGCCCACCAGGCAATCTGCCAAACGCACGATTCGTTTGGACATTCCCCCCACCTCCATCAGCTTTCCGGCCAGCATGAAGAAGGGGATAGCCATAAGAGTAAAGGAGTCAACAGAAGCATACGTTCTCTGGGCTAATGTGGCCACCTTCATCCCACTGCCAAGCATTATAAGTGCGGTAGGAAGTCCTATGGAGACAACCAGAGGGACGTTCAGAAACAGTAAAAGCAGCAGAAGTGAAAACAAAATTAAGGTTACAGTCAAAGAAGACATTTATGCATTTCCCCCTTCCTCTTGTGTATCTGTACTGTGGTATGCCTTCAAGCCTTCCTTCACTGCAAAAATACAGCAGGACAAGCCACAGTATACCAGAGAGATGAGCGTGATTGCATAAGGAACTTGTGTAATCGGGTATGTCTGTCCTTTACTGATTGTCATTTTCATATATGAAGCCGCAGATACCCCCAACAGGCCGAAGTACACAATCATAAACATCATGGCGGCAATATCAGTAATCCTTCTTCCCTTTTTCTTAAACAGCTTTTTTACAAAGAAATCCACCCGGATCAGACCGCCGTTTTTAAAAGCATAGCTGGCACCGGCAAATGTAGCCCACACAAGCATCCAGCGGGCCACTTCCTCGGTCCATGACAGAGGATTGCCCATAAGCCGGAAAATGATTTGTATTAGAATTACAACAATCATTGCCACCAATACAATAGAAGAAACTATCAGGTCAAAATGGAACTTTTTCATATCCGCTCCTCCTTACATTACAGAAACCTGTGCTCTGCCTCCAGCACAGCCGTTTTCAGGATATCCACTGCAAAGTCCATCTCCTCCTCATCCAGAATCAAGGGCGGGGAAATCTGCAGCGCTTCCCCTGCAATGCCATCTGCGGTCCCTGTCACGCCTGAACTGATTAACAGCCCATGGTCAAAACAGTATCCCGCTAAAAAGCCGGACACATTTTTCTCCGGGTCAAAGGGTTCTTTCTTCTTCCGGTCTTTCACCAGTTCAATTCCAATCAACATACCGACCCCTCGTATATCTCCAATCAACGGTGAATCACCTAAGGCTTCCTTTAATTTTCCCAGGAATACTTCCCCTTCTTTTGCCGCCCTCTCCACCAGGTTGTTATTTACGGTATAGGAAAGAACTGCGCTGGCTCCTGCACAGACCAGAGGATTCCCGGCAAACGTAAAGCTATGTATCAGATTTTTACTGCCCTTCTCAAACGCGTCCACCACCTTCTTATGAGCAATGACCGCTCCAATGGGCACATATCCGCCTCCCAGACCTTTGGCCACGCTGATCAGATCTGGCACAACACCAAAATGGTCCATAGCAAAATTCTTTCCAGTCCTTCCAAAGCCGGTAATAACCTCGTCCACACAAAACAGAACGTTGTATTTATCACAGATTTCCCGGATTCGCTTCATATATTCTATGGGAGGCATGGTAGCACAGGATGTGGTTCCCACAATAGGCTCTATCAGAAATGCCGCCACCGTATCCGGACCCTCATATTTAATAATGCGTTCCAGCTCCTCGGCACAGGGCAGCCCGCATTCCGGATACGACAGCCCGTATGGACAGCGGTAACAATTACACTGTGCGATATGGGGCATCTTCATCAGGTAATTATCATATTTCTCCCTCCAGGATGGCCTTCCTCCATATGTCAGGGTAGCGATTGTATTTCCATGGTAGCTCTGCCAGCGGCTGATAATTTTATATTTTCCCGGTCTGCCTGCCTCTATCTGGTACTGCCTTGCAATCTTGCCCATGGATTCCACGGCCTCGGAACCTCCGGAGCAGAAAAATACCTTATCCATACCTTCAGGTGACAGTTCAATAATCTGATGGGACAGACGCTCCTTCGCCTCGCTGGTAAAAGTTCCGCCATACACATAGGAAACATTGGAAGCCTGCTGGTACATGGCGTCAATAACCTCTTTTATACCCTGGCCAATATTGGTAACTGCTATCCCGGCCGCACAGTCCAGATATTTTTTTCCGTCCGTGTCATAAACCCAGGACCCCTCTGCCCTTTCTACACACTTGTACTTCTTGTCCAGATTCGCATAGAATACATTACTCATACCTACCTTTACCTCCTTGAAATGTTAAATCTAAAATTTCACATTGTGTAAAAACAAAAATGTAAATTCTGTCTCATGCATATTTACATTTTTGTAATTTTATTTAATTAATCTCATCAAAGCAATCCATAATTTCATTCTTTGTATTACGGATATCCTGTGCAATTAACTCAATGCACTTATCCAGCAGATGCTGCTTTAATGCCTCAATCAGTTGGCAGTGTATCTTGATTTCATAATGAAATTTTTCCAGCGGCGCACTGTTCACATTGTATGTAATATGGAGTATGCGTATCCGTTTCGTCAAATCAATCAGATTCTTGATTTCATCCCCTATGATTTTTGGACATAAGTCAATCAGATATTCGTGGAATCTCATTTCTATGTCAAAAAAATCCTCCACCAGCCGCTTCTTAGCCATGAGGCCGCCATCTGGTTCAATAATCAGAAGTTTCCTGAATTCATCTCCAAAACCGTCAAGCACCTTCATGTCCGCAATACTTATGACCTCCCGTATTACCTGGCTCTCCAATGCCTCGCGGAAATTAAAAATGCAGCTTAGTTCCTCCTTGCTCAGCTCCCTTACATAGCTTCCGCTTCTGGGATTAATGATAACATACCCATCCTTATTCAGAGATTTCAGGGCATTGGTCACCGGGGTACGGCTGACTCCCAGAGAATTACTCAGGAAATCCACATCCAGCTTCTCATTGGGCTTGAGCTCATTATTAATTATTTTCGCTTTAATCTCTTCATATATCAGCTCATTCAAGCTGCTGTATTTTACTTTATTAAACATGTTCCTCGCTTACTGATATCTAAAATTTTAGTTTGTAAATTTATAATAATCCAATATTGGATGTTTGTCAACTAAATATTTTTACATCTCATACTTGACAAACACTACTTATCAGAATATAATTTTTATATAATCTAAAATTTTACATTTTACATTTCTGTTCACCATGAAAGGAGGATACTCATGTCGGACACATATGATCCTTATCAGGATGTGCTCCAGATTATCGAGGATTGTGCGAAAGAATGCGGGTATGAGAGGGATGATTATATCGCCCTGTCCTATCCTGAGAGAGAACTTAAGGTAGCCATCCCCATCGAGATGGACGATGGCTCTATCCAGGTTTTTGAAGGCTATCGTGTGCAGCATTCCACTTCACGGGGCCCTGCCAAAGGCGGAATCCGCTATCACCAGGATGTCAACATTAACGAAGTGAAGGCATTAGCAGCCTGGATGACCTTCAAGTCCGCGGTAGTGGACATTCCCTTTGGGGGAGGAAAAGGCGGCATCAAGGTGGACCCGTCCACTCTGAGTGTTCATGAGCTTCGCAGACTTACCCGCCGTTATACTTCCATGATAGCTCCCATCATTGGTCCGCAGCAGGATATACCGGCACCAGATGTAGGAACCAATCCAATTGTCATGGGTTGGATTATGGATACCTACAGCATGCTGAACGGTCACTGTATACCAGGTGTCGTGACAGGAAAGCCTTTGGAACTGGGTGGAGCTGTTGGCCGAAAAGAAGCCACCGGACGGGGTGTAATGTTCACTGTGCATAATCTGATTCGTGCACTGAACCTGGAAATCTCATCCTGTACTGCTGCCATCCAGGGATTCGGTAATGTTGGAAGTACCACAGCCCGGCTTCTGTATGAATCCGGCGTCCGTATCCTGGCTGTAAGCGACGTCTCAGGAGGAGTATTCTGCGAAAGTGGTCTTCCTATAGTAAAGATTCTGGAATTCTGCAAATCCGGAGCTCTGCTTAAGGAATATGCGGTCAAAGACAGCTCTGTGACCTTCCTGTCCAATGATCAGCTGCTGGCGCTTCCTGTAACATTCCTGATTCCCGCTGCCCTGGAGAATCAAATCAACCGTACCAATCTGGAAACAATCCATGCCCAATACATCGTGGAAGCTGCCAACGGCCCGGTGTCCATGGAAGCCGATTCCATCCTGCATGATAAAGGAATCCTCATAGTACCTGATATTCTGGCCAACGCAGGCGGTGTAGTTGTCTCCTATTTTGAATGGGTACAGAATATTCAGGAAATGTGGTGGACCGAAGAAAAGGTAAACCAAACCCTGGAGGAAAAGATGGGGGCCGCTTTCTCTGATGTTTGGGAAACTGCAAAAATACGCCGTATTTCCCTGCGCAAGGCGGCTTACCTCATTGCTGTCAAAAGGGTAATAGATACGAAAAAACTGAGAGGAATCTGGCCTTAATATGGGCATTCTTATTACATAATACCGAAAAGGTCTTCCATGATACACAAATCATGGAAGACCTTTTATTATGGCAGAACGCCTCGCTCGGCTGGCCCATGTTCCCTTCTGCCCCTGTTAATAAAGTATTCCTCACGGATACAGCCCGGCTATGTAATGGACAGATTGTAAAGCCCCCAAACCATAAAGACCGTTTTATTTGCAAATGCCAGAATCTTGTCTTATAATTGTCATATAATATGGGTTAGAAACCAAAAAGTACTTGGTCTTTATGTCTATAATAGAGTTTCTATGGGTTTATCGCATCCGGAACAGTCAGTAAAGATTTCTAACGTTTGCGCACGGTAGGTCATTCACACCGATTACCCGGCCAAATATAAAACTTTTAGTATTATTAGGAGAGACGAGGATGGGCTTGATATACGATGGCTTGATGTATGAAAGAATATATGAAATATTAAAGGACCGGATTGAATCAGGAGTATTGCCCGCTGGTACAAAACTTCCATCGCGGGATAGTCTGTGCAGGGAATTTGGAACATCGGGCAAAACTATTCGCCGCGTATTATCCATGCTGAAGGAAAATGGACTGATTGAAACACACCAGAGAAAGCGTCCTGTTGTAAGTTTCCGTCAGCAAACCAGGCGTCCAATGATACATCTTGCGTTAAGGAGAGTAGATACCTCAATTACCGATGAGGTTCTGAAAACAGGAGTCTTACTGGGGTATCCGCTGATTGAAAACGGAATTGCTCTCTGTAATCAGGAAGACTTCAAAATCCCCCGGAAAATCGTGGAAAATATGAATATAAATGACTCCGCAGAGTTCTGGCGCCTAGCCAAACAGTTCCAGAGATTTTTTATCAGACGAAACGAAAACGATTTAAGCCTGCGTGTAATGGATAGTCTGGGGCTTGCGGAGTTAAGACCTCTGCAAGACAGCTTAGAAATCAGGACCAGGTTTTATGGACAAATGCAGGAGTTGATGAGGGTTATTGAAAACAGAGGCGATACCGATAGTGTGCATTTCGATGACCTGTCCGGAATGTACGGGCTCACATATGGAAGTGAACCTGCCTTCGATGTCCCTGTGGACTCCGCGGCTGTACTTGGCAGAAAGCAGCTGGAAAAGCTCTTACTGAGAGAAGAAGTAAGATATTCAGCTGTTTATATGGATCTTTTAGGTCTTATCGCCATGGGACGTTATCAGCCGGGAGACAAGCTCCCAACTCATAATGAATTGCAGAAACTTTATAATGTGAGTGTGGATACTACTCTTAAGGCAATACAGATTCTGCAGGAGTGGGGTGTTGTAAAAGCAGTCCGCAGTAAAGGTATCTTCGTAATGATGGATATACAGGCCCTAAAGAAAATAGAAATATCTCCCCACTTAATCGCATGTCATGTCCGCCGTTATCTGGATACTTTGGATTTGCTGGCCTTGACAATTGAGGGTATTTCCGCCTATGCTGCCGCACATATCGCACAGAATGAAATTGAGGAGGCGATAAGTGATATTAACCGCTGCTGGAATGAGGACCACCTGTATATGCTTACCCCCTCATTCCTTCTGAATCTTATTGTTAAGCATACCGGGGATGGTTCACTCAATGCTGTTTATACACTTTTACGGCAAAATCTGGGGATAGGCAGAAGTATTCCTGCCTTGTGCAAAACAGAAAAAACAGCTGAAGACTATGAACTGTATGAGCAATGTATCACTGCACTGAATCAGCTTTACGCAGGAAGGCAGGAAGATTTCTCAAACCGGACCGCTAAAGTATTTCGGTATATCTACGATTATGTAACTGAAAAATGTAAGAACTTAGGCTACTATGACTCTGCCATGGCTGTCTACGATGGCAGTGCGTTGTGGAAATAACAGCCCTCCCGCGCCATTTATAAACAGGAACTGTCCATGGCGGAAGCAGCTCCCTTTTCAGGTGAAGCAGCTGCCGCCATGAAGAGGTAACAGAATGAATAAGATCATTCCCCCCGTCTTTCTTATCTTACCGCCCGTGTCGCTATCGTGAATTCCGTCAATTAAATATTCCCCGCAAAATATTGCATTTCAGAGACTAAAAAAACCGCATGTATTGTTGATATTTAAAGACCGCGGTGATATAATTGTTTAATATATGGTTAAGGTACCAAGATTGTCATGTCAGCAAAAAGTACCCGGTAGTATAGTATTCTTTTCCTTACCTTCGTCTGAAGCGTAAGGTATATTTTTGTTTACCTAAAAACTGGTTACCATGGACCCGGCTTTCAGATTTTTTACTGTAAGTAACCTCATGTATCCGTTTGAGCGTGCAGTTGCCGCTTGTGAAGCAAAGTAAATCAGCGGACTGACAATATTCAATTAAAATGATTATTAAGAAGAAATGATACGATTAAATGCCGGTACGGCTGGCAGAAGAGAATATGGAGCTCCGGCCTAATGAGATTTATTTAAACATTCCTGGCATGATGCTGGAGGTAGGGATTTGGTGCAGAACGGCCAGGAGGCATTCCAGACATTTGCCGAATCACCGGCAGGAACCTACAATATCATTTTAATGGATATCCAAATGCCTGTCATGAACGGATATGAAGCTGCCCGTCAGATTCGGTCCTGTGAAAATGAGGACGCAAAAACAATCCCGATTTTGGCCATGAGTGCAAATGCATTTCAGGAAGACGTGGCGCGTTCCATGGATGCCGGTATGAATGAACATCTGTCCAAACCCATTGATATGGAGACTTTGTTCTGTGTCATCGGAAGGTTTCTGCCATTCCCGAACTTATAGTTAAGCACCGGCTTACGTTCCATATCATGTGTTAAAAAAATGCAGGAGCCGCCAAGGAAAATTTGGCGGTCATCCTGCATTTTTTATCGTTAATTCCCGTATTTTGAAATCTCCTCCATCTGTATGGAATCGTATTCTGCTGCCACCTGGGCTGCACTCTTCCCTCTGCAGAGCTGCTGGCTTAAGTCCCTTACATTTTCCCATACATTAAAATTCAGGCTGAAATCCTGATTTGGAATCTGTCTGCCTTCTGCTATGCAGGCAATAAGCGAATCTGTCTGGGGTATATCAGGAGCAGTTGCATTTTTAGAAGAGGATATCCTTCCCTGGTTTTTGGCAAATGTGTCAAGGGTTTCTGCCTGCCCCAGCGCTTCCACAATGGCAATGGCCGAGTCCAGATGTTTTGACCTCGGATTGATTGCCATTCTCTGATCCGCTCCCACAACGCAGACAGATCCATTTTCAAGCACAGGCAAAGGTGTCATTGCAATCTCAAACGGATAGCCTTCTAATGCTTTGCCGCTATAGATTGCGCAGATAAAAGCACAGTTTCCATTGGCAAAAAATGACTTTTCTTCCTCTTTTTTCGGCAGCGTTTCAAGTGCTCTATCCGGATTCATATACCCCTTATCAATCATCATCTGAAGAAAGTCAAACCCTTTTTCCATATATTCACTGATTGCCGCCGTACCATTTGACAATGCTTCCAGCTTTTCATTACAATCGTCACTCTGGTAAATATCATGAAGGCCTACACACATAACCGGAACCGTCAGGGCATAGTCCTTGTTTGCCCCATAGGGCAGAATCCCATTCTCTTTCAGGGTTTCACATACATTGAGAAATTCCTCCAGATTCTCCGGCAGCTTTAGACCGTACTGTTTCAGCATGTCAACATTCCATATAAAGCCGAATCCGGTGTAAGATAGCGGAATCGAAAATACCTTTCCGTTATAAGTGCTCTGTGTCAGCGCATCGTGCGACAGATTCCCGGTGAACTCCAGAGCGGACATATCATATATGTAACCTTTCTCATCAAACTCCAGCACATCTTCTGCATGAATCATATATAAATCGTCCGCATTTCCTGAAGCCAGACGCTTCAGAAGAAGCTCCCGGTATGACAGTCCGTCTTCTGCATAATAATTGGCAGAATCACTGTAAACCGTTATATTCGTACTTTCGTCTTGATTCAGAACTGCTTTGCAGCGCTCTTCTATCGCAGCCGAAACCTCAGCATTCTCTGTAAAAACAGTAACCGGAGTTTCCCGGATGCCGTGGTCCACATACAGCTGCGGATTTGCCTGCTCCCGATTGCAGCCAGTCCCCAAAAGGGCAGCTATCATAAGAATCCCCAACAATCCCCTCTTTTTCCTGATCTTCCTCATTGTTTCTCCCCCAATGCCTCTTTATTTAATAACTTCCGGACAGTACTATATAACTTATCCAACTCCACAGGTTTTCCCATATGCGCATTCATTCCTGCGTCCTGGCACCTGCGTATATCTTCCTTAAATACATCCGCTGTCATGGCAATAATCGGAACTGTACAGGCATCCGGCCGGCCCGAATTGCGGATTTCTTTCGTTGCCTCCAGCCCATTCATCTCCGGCATATGCACGTCCATCAGTATGATCTGGTAATATCCCTGACTGCTTTTAAGATAAGCCTCTAAAGCTTCTTTGCCATTATGGGCACAATCTACCGCAGCTCCGCTGCTGTTGAAAATCTCAAACATGATTTCCAGATTTAATTCATTATCATCCGCCACCAGTATCCTGACGCCTTCCAGATTATCCGATTCCCGGATCTGCTGTTCTTCATCTTCCTGGTATCCGCCCTGGATGTACTGCTTCAGCCGTTCCAAAATATCAGCTTTAAAAATAGGTTTTGTCAGAAAACCGTTAATTCCTGCCTGAATCGCTTCCTCTTTTACATTTTCCCAATCATACGCGGACAACAGAAGAATCGGCATCCCGCTGCCCAGCCGCGCTCTAATCCTTCTGGCAGTTTCCACCCCATCCACATCCGGCATCTTCCAGTCAACAATGACAACGCAGTAATCGTCTTCCATTGTATGGGCCTGCCAGGCCTTTTCCACTGCCTCTATCCCGCTCGTAACCCAGTCTGCGCGGATACCCGTCTCCTGGAGGATTAAGCTGATGCTTTCACAGGCGTCCTGATCATCATCCGCAACCAGAACAGAATAGCCGGCCAGATCCGGCAGTTCCTGCACCTGCTGTTTTGGCAGCTTCAATGGGATTTCTACCGTAAAACGGGAACCCATGTCCTTCTCACTTTCAACATATATATCACCCTCCATCATTTCCACTATGCTCTTTGTAATAGCAAGGCCCAGCCCGGTACCGGCCGCCTGGCTCATTCTGCTGTCTTCCGCCCGCTCAAACGGCGTGAATATGCGCTCCAGAAATTCAGACGTCATGCCGATGCCATTGTCCTCCACCACAAAGCGCATCCGTATGGTATCTGCGTCCACCTTAGTCTCTGTAATCTGCAGGCTGATTATGCCGCCGGCCTGTGTATATTTCATTGCGTTTGACAGAAGATTGAGCAGAATTTTCTGCAGATGCAGCCCATCGCTGATAACCGTATCATGTTCCAAAATCTGTGATTTCAGTTGAAATATCTGCCCCATCTTATCCATATCCGGTCTTATGAATGAAATCAGATTCGCAATCATACTGGGCAGATGCACATTCTCTTCCTTAAGCCTGATTTTCCCGCTCTCTATCCTGGACATATCCAGCACTTCATTGATCAGTTCCAGAAGATGGCCGGATGCCGCTGTAATCTTATTCAGACAGGACTCTACCTTTTCCATATTGTCCAGACTCTTCAGCGCCACATTGGTCATTCCTATGATACCATTCATTGGAGTTCTGATATCATGGGACATGGAAGAAAAAAACGCGGTCCTTGCCCGATTGCTGTTCTGTGCCTGCAGGAGGGCGTCTGCCAGATGCTGACGCATGTTATGTTCTTTGGTTGTTTCCTGAAACACGGCAAGATACTGGCCGTAATCCGCCGGAATCATATGGACTGCAAACCAGCGCTTCACTTCATTGGGATCATCCCCCACCATAGCTTCCCTGGTCACCTGTTCCTTTAATGTTCCATCCAGGAAACTGCATCCGGCCGGATCATCCGGCGCCATTCCGCTGGCGCTAAATACCAGCTCAGGCCTTTCCTGTACCTGCTGTGCAGTAATTCCAAGAAGCACCGGCAGGTTGTCAGACACAAGCTCCACCTTCTGTGCAGACGGTGTGTAGAGAAGGAACACAAAATCTATATTGGCGGAAAGATTTCGGAACAGCTTTTCCCTGTACTCCTTCTGCCTTGCATCCTCCCTCATGGACTGTCTTCCGGTTACAAGGTTAGCAATCGCAACCGCACCAAGCAGAAGAAAAGCAAACATAGTATAAAGCATAATGATAATAGGTGTTGATTCCCGCTGAAGGACTGCCCGTGGAATCATGGTAATCAGATAACTCCCCTCCGGCGCGTCTAACGGAAGAAAGCCGAGAAGGGATTTCTGGTTTTCATTTTTTACAACAAGGGTACCACTTATTCCTTCTCGGATCACCTGGCGAAGCGTATCCTGTACAGCCCCGCTGTTCCCCTGCATTGCCAGATAGCTGTAAATATCCGGCTGCTCCGCCGTGCCTCTGGATTCTATAATATAATTTCCGCCGCTGTCCACCACATATGCAAAACCCTCCCCGTTATTAAAGGTAAATAAAGTTGGAAGATTATAATCATTTATAATCCGGTCCGCGTAGATTGCCCCTATCTGTTTTTCATCCTTTCTGACAGGAGACTGGTATGTAATCTGAAGCCGTCCGCTGGCACCATAATAAGGAGCCGACAACCCGTCCTTTCCGGTAGAAAGCGCCAGCTCCTCAAAGGGCAAATCCGATACATGGACAGAATTCCCATCACTGTTTATTCCTTCTCCATCCATGTTTACATAGGTAAAGTGGAAAAAATCCGTTGATTTTGCATATCCCTGCAAAGTCTCTCCAACTGCACTCTCCTGCTCCGATGCAAGCATATTGGCCAGGGTGAACAAAAGCTCCCTGTCCAGACTGATTTTATTATGCAGTCCCTCGCTGATAACCTTGCTGGAAGTCAGAAGATTCTGGTTTGCGCTGAGGTTCATTCTGCCGGTAATCTGCACAAGAAAAAATACAGAGATTGATAATGCAGCCACACAGATCCCGGCCGGAACCGCCAGCATTGCAATTGATTTTTTTTTCGGCTTTGTCTTCATGTTTATCTCCCTTAAATATCTGATGCTGCTTTATAAGCCAAAAAGATATCGCAACACTTTGTTAAACAATGTGTTTGCGATAATTAACACGAAGCAGTTCAGAGACAGAGGTATTGTTTATAAGATACATCGCTTTTTCAATCTTGGTACCTTGACCATATATTCAAAATAATTATATCACCACAAACTATATGAATCAATCATTGGATTGTATTTTTTCCAAGTATCCTATCATACTAAACTGCCGCTTCTTCTGTTTACCTTATAAAAATGTTTGTCTCCGCAAATCTGACCAATTTAAAAATGCCCATAATTCCCTTCCAAAAGGAACATGAGCATTTAAAAACTGTTTATTTGATTGTTTCCATAGCCCACGTCCGGCCTAAGAAACAATGGTAAACCCGTCCTTCCCCCTCTGCTTTGTATCATAAAGGGCGCGGTCAGCCTGCTGGTATAAATCCTCAAACGTTGCCCCGTCCCTGGGGTATAGGGCAATACCGATGCTGGCCGTCACACTGCATCTTATGTCTCCCCTTCCAATTACCGTATGGAGGGCGGAGGAGAGAATCTTTACTTTTTCCTCCACACATTCCGTATCCGATACCTGAATAAACGCCGCGAATTCATCGCCGCCAATCCTGCCAAGGATATCCCCTTCCCTGAAATGACTCTTAAGGATATCTGAAAAGCTGCAGATGCAGAAATCTCCAAAGGAGTGGCCGTACCTGTCATTTACCATCTTGAATTCATCAATATCAAAAATAAAAAACGCATACATTTTGTCCGGTCTCTCAGACAGCTGTTTATCAATCAGACGCTCGGTTGCCTTTTTGGAAAGGAGCTTTGTCATTTCATCAATAGCAGCCTGCCACTCCCGTTTCTTTTCCGCATCTATGTTTCTCCGATAAGAGAACATGTGGACGGAACTGTCCTCTTCCGAATAAAACAAGAAGGTTTCTACACGAATCCAATGATAGTCCTCTCCGTTCTGCGAAATCATAAAATCATACTGAAGATGGTTATTTCCGGCTTCATACTCCCGGATGGCATTTTCCGGGGTAAACATGGAAACATAACCTTCACGGAACTCTTCTTTAATCTGTTTGCGGGCAATGACCCGCAGCCCCTGGTCAAATGGCAGTCCTCCGGCTCCCAGGCTTTTAAAGTATTCCTCTGTCTGTTTGCCCACATAGCAGTTCTTGGTCAGGTTCAGTTCATAAATACTGTCGTAAAGCTGTTCCGTTGCCTTTTTAAAAAGAGCCTGCCGCTCCTCAACCAGCTCCGTCACCTGGCTGCTGTACTTCCGGATTACAGCGGTAATGACAATCAAGACAGTGAGGATAACCACAGTCAGTATAAAACCGGTCTGATAAAGCTGGCGGTTCATGGCCTCCACGATTGGACCGGTATTCTGTTCTACAAGCAAATACCATGACAGTTCCGGAATATACCGCTCCACAATAAAGCTTCTCTTTTCTTCCTTTTGACCGGAATTAGTCCAGAGCTCCATACTTTTATCAGATTCCTGAAAACCAAGTACCTGCTCCCGTATATGTTCCTGGTCATATACCCCAAACCAGTCTTTCTTTTCATATCCGTTATAGGTGGTGGATATCTCGATGAAACCGTCCTGATTGATCAGACTGGCCTGATTGCCGTAGCTGTCTTCATATTCCTGCAGCAGCTCTTCCAGATAATCTATCTGAATTCCCACTCCCACAACGCCGATTACTGCCCCGTCCGGCGCAGAAACCTTGCAGTTTACAAAGACCGTAATCCTGTTATCCGCCCCTTCTACCTGGTCATTATCCACGTTGAGGGAATACTCCAGGTCATTGCCCAGAAGTTCATAGTACCATTCATTTTCCGGGTCCCCTTTTTCCATTACGCGGTCAAGGCCATTAAAATTATAGTAGCGGCCCGAGCCTGCAGATATCAGAAACACAGAATCAAAACCATATTTCCTCTGGTATGTCTCCAGATACGTTTTTGTAGTCTCCGCAAAATCCGGGGCATCCATACGGCTTTCCTCTGCAAGAAGATGGTCCACCAGAAGGCTGTCATGAGCCATTGTCAGCGAAATGTTTACCGGCTTTGTAAGCATTGCCGACAGCTGATAATAAATTCCCTCCGCTGTCAGGGAGGATACTTGTTCTATGTTCTCCAGCGATGCCCGGTAATTGGCGCGGTAGCTGAAAAATGCCGTAAGAATAAATCCTACCACCAGTATGCTGCTGACTAACAGGTTCGTCTGAAACAACTTATTGTTTTTCATTCGATACCTCCTTAATACAGAACATTATACACCCATAACAACCCTGTTTCCAGAATCTTTTATATCTCTTTAGTAACAAATCACAAATAATATTAATTATTTTTCCTATGTTGAAATAAAATGCATAATTTGATACAATTGAACTGTTAATTGCGTTACAAAATAGTTGCATCGTTAGCACAATGAATCCGGAAAGGCAGCAACAGCTGTTGTAGGCACCCCATATGAAGCGATTTTTTAGAGGCGGACTGATTTCCCTGTTTATTTTACTCTTTCTGTTCGGCAGTATTACGATTCAGACAGTACTCCAGACCCAGACCAACGGAAGGCTCATCAACTATGTAGGTATTGTCCGCGGTGCCAGCCAGCGGCTCATAAAGTTAGAACTTTCCGGCCAGCCCGGCGACGATATGATTGCCTATCTGGACAGCATTCTTCTGGAATTACAGGGCGGAGAGGCCACATATGGTCTTCCTTCACCTGATGATCCGGCCTATCAGAGGGATCTGGCAAAGCTGGAGCTGATGTGGGGTCAGGTTAAGGACGAAATCTCTGCCTACCGCAGCGGATCCGCTGACAGTTCCAGGCTGCTTTCCCTCAGTGAAGACTTTTTTGAACAGGCCAATCATACCGTGTTTTCCGCCGATGCCTACTCAGCCCGGCAGATGCGTTTTCTTCTGACCGGCTGTCTGGTCATGATGGGAGTCATGTCACTCACCTGGATCTTTATATTGTGGGCTAACTCTAAAAATCTATTGAAGCTTGAAGTCCAGAATGAACAGCTGAATGATCTGGCATCCCGCGACACTCTGACCGGGGTTTACCTGATCAGCGCTTTCAAGGAAAAAGCCCAGCAGATTCTGGACACCAGGCCGGAAAAGTTTGCTGTTGTCTATACGGATTTCTCTGACTTCAAGTATATTAATGATGTGTTCGGCTATGATTACGGTGACCTTCTGCTGTCCCAATACGGAAAAATCCTGCAAAAGGGGCTGCATGAATATGAATTATGCGGCCGTGTATCAGCAGATAACTTTGTACTGCTTCTTCATTACAGCGAAAAAAGCGAGATTGCGGCCCGCCAGGCTGCCGCGGATTATGAAATTCTCCGCTTCATGCATACGGCCCATGACGGCCAGATGCTGCCCACAAACTGCGGTATCTGCTGCATAGAAGATGTCATAGAGTCACTGACAATTGACGGTCTTCTGGACCGGGCCAATTTTGCCAGAAAAACAGTTAAAACAGGAAGCAAGCAGAATTATGTTTATTATGATGAGAGTATCCGCAGCCACCTCAGAGAAGAAAAAGACATAGAAAACAGGATGCTGACTGCCCTTGAAAACAGAGAGTTCACGGTCTATTACCAGCCAAAGGTGGACCTTGCAACAGGAAAAATCGGCTGTGCAGAGGCTCTGGTCCGCTGGCAGTCCCAGGCCGGCGCCATTATTCCTCCGGACCGCTTCATTCCTGTATTCGAGAGAAAATATATGATTGACCGCCTTGACCAGTATGTATATGAGGAGGTCTGCCGTTGGCTCCGGAGTCTGCTTGACTCGGGCAGAAACCCCCTTCCCGTGTCGGTCAATGTATCCCGGCTTCAATTCTATGATCAGAACTTTGTTGACCGTTATGTGAGTATACGCGACCAGTATGCCATACCGCCTGAGCTTCTTGAAGTGGAATTTACGGAATCCATTGCATTTGACAACACTGCCCTGCTGCTGCAGACCGTGGCCCGGCTAAAAAAAGCAGGCTTCTCCTGCTCAATTGATGATTTTGGAAAAGGTTATTCTTCTCTGGGGCTGCTGAAAAATCTGCCTATTGATGTGCTGAAAATTGACAGCCTGTTCTTCGATGAAGGACCGGACCGGAACAAGGATATGGCACTGGTAGAGGGTATTATTGATATGGTGAAAAAATTTGACATCCGCACGGTGGCAGAAGGAATCGAGTCCATGGACCAGGTCGAATACCTGAAGCGGATTGGCTGCGACTATGTACAGGGCTATGTTTTCTACCGCCCCATGCCCCAGTCGGACTATGAAGCGCTGCTTATACAGGAATGCTAGCACATAAGCACATTTTTGTATATGCGTGACCATCATGGAACAGAGAGGACAGGCTGACGGTTTGGGAAAACCATCAGTCTGTCCTCTCTGCGTATTACAGTGCCTGCGCATCTATCCCAAAATGCTCAAACAATATCTTTTCTGCCTGCGCGTTCCACAACCCCCTGTGAGCCTTACAGGACTCGCTCAGTTTTTTAAACAGGGGATTTGTCCTGCCCAGATTTTCAAAGTCATCAATGGCCGTCAGCGGCATATCAAACTGTGTGTATGTAAGCTTTTTTCCGCCGGGAATGGAGGGAAGATTCTTTGTTGCCTCCGCTATGCTGTCGATTCCTCCCACATGTGTCACCATGACAGCCGATTCAATGGTGCCTTCAGCAGACAGCCGGTTGGCCTCAATCAGGTCGTCGGTGTTTCCTCCGGTGGTGCCCATGATGTGTGTGCTGGTATAATGGCAGTTATACAGGTTAATCTCTGCTTTAAACTGGTTATCTGTGGGACCTGCAAAGAAATTCATGCAGCCATCAAATGCCAGGAGCTTATCCCCCATCTCCGCCACCTGCTTATTGGGTACATATACGAATACATCGTCATATCCATGTCCCTCTGTAATGGCCATCAGCTCGGCTATCGGGTCCTCCATAGCAGCTGTATTCACATAACGCAGTTCAATACCGCGCTTCTTTGCAGACTCCTCTGAAATCACTTCCCTGGCTCGTTGAATCCTGTCATCACTGATATCGGTAACCACGATGCGTCTGGGCTTGTTCTCAAACTGGAGACCGTAGCTGACAGCACCTAATCCCATAGGTCCGCAGCCGCCCATAATCAGGATATTACCGTCCTCCTTAGTACCCATGGCATGGCCGTAATTCTTTTTATTGGTATGATAATTCGCGTGATAGCCGCCAATGATGCAGCTCATGGGTTCCCCAAGGGATGCCTCAAAAAAGCTCTCCCCCGTATAATCCAGCAGACATCCCAGTTCCATGACCTCATGAGGCATAATGCAGTAGGTACACGCTCCGCCACAAAATTCATAGGAATAGCCCGGAGAGTCCAGTTTTCCCTGATAATTCAATGCCGGCTGAAGGGAAAATTTCTGTCCCGGCCTGAACTGATTTTTCCACTTTTCCCCTACTTCCACGATGATTCCGGAGCACTCATGGCCTACAATTACAGGATTGGTGTCTATATTCTGCGGCGCCCTCTTATGCTTTTTCCCCTGTGCAACCAGTTTATAGGTGGACATACAGATACTGTCACTCATCACCTTGACCAGCACCTCGTCCTCTTTCATCTGCGGAAGTTCAAACTCTTCCAGTCTTAAGTCATTCTTCCCATACATCCTTACTGCCTTTGTCCTCATGATATTATTCCTCCTTATTAATCATTATGCTTCCTTAAATTTCAGTTAACTCTGCCTGCGCTGCTAACTCATCTACCAGTTCCCTTGACGGCGGCTTGGTGCCAATGGTGGTGACTGCCCCTGCTGATACTCCCATACAGAGCCTGATACATTCCTCCAGCGGAAGCTTCCGGTCCCATCCATATGCCATGGCAGCAACCATGGCGTCCCCTGCTCCCACGGTGGAGTGAGCCTTTACCTTAAGTCCCTGGCAACGGTATTTTTTATCCTTTGTCAGGAACAGCGCTCCCATCTGTCCCAGGGATATGGCGGCCATGGAGACTCCCCCTTCCATCAGCCGTTGTCCCAGCCCTGCCAGTTCCTTTTCCGATGCCCGGTAATCCATCTTAAAATGCCGCTCCAGCTCCAAACGGTTAGGTTTAAGCATATCCGGCGAAGCCTTAAGGGACTCGGAAAACAGCTCCCCATCCGCATCCAAAAGCACCTTGGCTCCCTTTTCGTGCACACGCTCTGTAATCTTACGGTAAACATCCTTTGGAACTCCTGCCGGAATGCTCCCTGCCAGTACAAACAATGTGTCCTTTGCCGCATACCCCTCCAGCCTGCAAATTAGCTCCTCCAGCTGGCCGGCAGATACCTGGGGGCCTGGTTCATTCAGTTCAGTCACATCCCCTTTCTCTTCAACCACTTTCAGATTCGTCCTTGTCTCTCCTTCCACCATTACGAAATCCGTGGTAATTCCCAGCTCTGACAGAACATTTTTTATGATAATTCCGCTGTTTCCTCCTATAAAGCCTGTGGCGATGCTGTCTCCGCCCAGCGCCCTGATGGTCTTGGATACATTTACACCTTTGCCTCCGGCATCCATCTCCACCCGTTTAATACGGTTTAAGTCTCCCTTTTCCAGACGGGTTATATCAACCGTTTTATCAATGGCAGGATTCATGGTAACTGTTACAATCATCTCTCATTCCCCTTTCCCGTAAAGGTGTCATATATCTCCTCTTTTGTACACGACACAAGCCGTTCCACATCAGCAGGATTGCTTAAGCATTCCGCTATGGTTGACAGGATTTCCAAATGTTCCTCTCCCGCTCCCGCAATTCCAATCACCAGCTTCACCAGCTCGCCTCCCCAGTCAATTCCCTCTGGAAATGTCATAACCGCTATACCGGAATGCCGGATTTCCTTTTTTGCTTCCTCCACTCCATGAGGCAGTGCGATTCCGTTTCCGATATTGGTGGCAAATGTTAACTCCCTCTTTAACATGCCTTCAATATACCCTTCATCCACATACCCGCTGTCACAAAGCATCTGTCCGACTTCACGTATAACCTCATCCTTACCTTTGGACTTACAATCCAGACGGATGTTTTTCATCTCCAGAAGTTCCTTTTTTTCCTCCTCTTTGCACACCGTAACTCTGCTCTTTTCCGCCTCTTTCTTTTTGCCAAAGCCAAACATTTTATCACCCTTCCTTTCCTTATCTGCTCCCCTTAAGTTTCTTTCCATGTCCCTATTATAGCGGCCCCATACACCGATTTTCAACGAAAACAAAATGGCATTTGGCACCATCGGATAGTGCCAAAACTAAAGAAAAAAAGAGGTCCGAACCGTTCATTTCCCCGGTCCGGGCCTCTCTTCATTCACTGTTATATCTTGTCCAGATACTGTTTAAAATACTGATTCAGGTACATAGAAACATATCTTTTTATGTCCTCTTTTTGTCCATGCTTTACGCTCTCCAGAAACCCATCCTCTTCCACCAGACGTTCACTCAAAACGCCCAACAGACTGCTGTTTTCCACGGCCTCATCATCATCCGGCACCAGCATTACCAAGGCAGCGCAGATGCCCTGGAATTCCGACGCCTGAAAGGGGTTCCCATCCCTTGTCTGACAGACAGAGAACACCGGCTTTCCAACTCCGTGGGTCCTGGCATGAAACAACGCAATTCCAAAATCCGGGAATATCTGGCTGCCCAGCTGTTCCCTTCTTTTTAAATCCTCCTGAATCAGTAGGCGGCGGTCGGCATAAGGCGTAAGCTCCTCGCTGACAGCAATGAGCATTTCCTCAAATGTAATCTCATTATTGACCTTATGATACCCCATCTGCCGGATGATTCCTTTGATACGGACTGCAAGCCTGTTGACCTGATCCAGCTGTGCTGTAAACGCTTCGTCATCAGCCTTTTTAGAGACATATTCGTACTGTCTTACCTTTCTGGCTATCTTCTCCATATCCTCCGGCGGTAATAAGGGACTGACATATAGGATGTCCGCTTCCTCCTTAAGCGCCATGGAAGAAACCAGGAAATCATTTCGTTTCAGCACATAGGGCGTAAGATCAGCGATTCCATAAGCGGATAACTGTACCCTGTCCGCAAATGCCCGGGAGATTTTCGATGACATGAGCCTGGAAATTCCAATTCCGCTGGCACAGACAATGCCCACATCCACCTTTCTCCTGTACTCCTTCCGGCTCTCCAGACGGACCTCTGCCGCCCCGAAATGGATGGCCAGAAACCCGATCTCAGGCTCCGGTACATGATATCCATATCTGCGCTCTATGACCTCCGCCACCTTCCTGCACCGCTCAAAAATAGCGCTGTAATCCTTCTTAATCTGTTCCAGAAGCGGATTCTCAATCTTCATTCCGTTGGCAAGACGGATAAGCGTAGGCTTTAAATGCGCTATCAGGCCCTGTATCACGAAGTCCTCATCCTGTTTCAGCAGACAGGCAATATCGCTGTCATAGCAGTCAATCATCTCATTGACCACATCCCACAATTCCCTGGACTCCTCTATCTCCGCCCTGGATTTTTCATCGATCTTCAGCTGCTGGATTTTGGACCCCTTGATATGCAGGCAGATATACGCACATTCAACTTCAGGAATGCTGATGTTAAATTCCGCTTCCAATGCCCCGGTTATCTGCTGGGCCAGCATATAATCCGAATCACCATGCAGCTTATCTGTCATGTCCGGATTTTCTTCAATGATTTCCTGTTTCTGGATACGGTTCACGGCAATAGCCACATGGATCACAAGGCCCAGGTAAGAATCCCGGGTCAAGTTGAGGATTCGTCTGTCCCGTATCCGAAGGATGCAGGTTGTAACCCGCTTTACTATTCCGTCATCTAATATGCGGTAAATATTGCGCTCACTCTTGTCACTGATTACATCCATTACGGACTGGCTCCGGTTTTCATATATCTCCTGAATGATATCCGAGTTGATATTCTCATCAATGAACATTTTCAGAGCCTTACGAAATCCGGCTTCATTTCCCTCAATCAGCACGCCATAACCGGGTTTTCTTATAATCTCCAGGCCGTATCTGTGAAGCCAGCCCCGTGCCGCCTCCAGGTCCGAGCTGACGGTTGCCTCACTGACACCGAACAGATTACTGTAATAATATAATTTTTTCAGCTTCTTATCCTTTAATATCTCCAGGATAAGCCGCTTCTGACGTTCCGCCCGGTCCGACACATCCAGGATGTCCTCTGCTTCCAGCTCCGCTTTCAGACGTTCCCGGCTTCCGCTGCTCCCCTCCACCCAGACTCCGGTTCCGGTCTTTGAACAAAAGGCAATATCGTATTTTTTCAAGGCCCTGGGAAAATACTCCAGTTCCCGCTGTACCGTCCGTTTACTGATATGCACCTGTTCTGCCAGCCTTTGGACAGGCACCGGACCCTGATTCGCCAGAAGTGCCAGGATGATTTGTTTCATCCTGGGCGTAAAATCAGTGTTTTCCATATCACTCATCTCCCTTTAACCAGTTTAACAGCTTCCCATAGCCGCCCATATCGGCCAGATTCTCCACTGTAAAACATGGATGACCCGTATCCGGCAGGCTGGAAGCAAAGCTCTTCTGGCAGACCAGCACATCCGCATCCTCAGGGATATGGTCAGCGGACACGTGGAACACCTCCATACCCGACACGCCTTCCGCTTTCAGCTTTTTCTTAAAAAGCGCGCTGGCCATGGCACTGGATCCCATCCCGGCATCACATACAAAATATATCCTCATATTTTCTGCCTTCCCTTTTTTTTCCGGTCCTGGCTGTTTCTCCTGTCCCTCATCCGTCCATATCTTCTCCTGAACTTCCGGCCGTGTTTTAACACCATGTCCTTTCTTTCCGGCCAAGTGACATAGAATCACCCGGGACACCCCAAAGGAAACCGCAGCGGAAATAAGAATCCCGGTAATCAGCCCAAACCACCGGCCAGTCTCCGCCATCATCAGGATTGTGATAATACTTCCCGGAGAAGCCGGCCCGCTAAGCTGGCAATTGGTCAGCATAAAGCAGTAATTTCCTGCCACTCCCCCTGCCACAGCGGCGGCCAGAAGCCTTAAATCAGCCAGCACATAAGGAAAGTAAACCTCATGAATACCGCCGAACATCTGTATAACCAGACTTGACGCCGTGTCCTTTTTTTCTGTTCCCACAGTCAGTGCACAGGCTGCCAGAATCCCGAAACCCGGTCCTGGATTTTCCTCCAACAGAAAGAGGATGGAACCGCCTGCGGCATGAACCTGTTCCATTCCCAGTGGCAGAAGAAACCCATGGTTCAGCCAGTTGTTGAAAAACAGGATCTTCAAAGGCTCCACCAACACACCCGACCAGGGAAGAATACCTGATTCCGCCATGACGGCAATACCACCTGTCAATAGCTGTTCCATCCATGCCGAGCAGGGAAGGATTAAATAAAAGGCCAGCAATCCACCAAAAATCCCGGAAAAAGCCAGGTAAAGATTACCTGTCAGCATCTCAAATCCGGATGGTATGACTCCCTCCAGCCGCTCCATTCCCTTGCGGTAAATAAGTCCCGAAACGAATCCCGCCAATATGGATGCGGTAAAAGCCGATACGGCTCCTGACATCAAAACAGCAGAAACGGCCAGGGCGCCGGCTAAACCGCCGGCATCCCCGCCGCATTTTCTCCCTGCCTTGTATCCGGCCATCACCGGAATCACCAGTTGATACAAACCTTGGGATACCTCATTCAGATAAGACACCCCTGCCAGCGAAACCGTGCTGCACAGAGCTGCAATCAGACCGGCTGCCACGAACAATGGGATACACTCCGTAATCAGTTCCCTGTAAAACTTCAATATATTGCCTGCTGCCTTCACCTGCTCATTCCCCTTTTTATAATACAGCCTGTAATCTAACGAAATTATACCATGAATTCATACATCTTTCTACCTTGGCATGATGACATAATACAAAGCATAATACAAAACGGGGTGTTGTCAGATCCTTTCACCCTCAGCTCTTTATCTGGACTTGAGCTCCTCTACCAGAAGATCATATTCCGGCGCCGCCAGAAAATTGGTAATCAGAACCAGCTGTGCATCCGGGTTACTGTGCGCTGCCCGTTCTCCCAGCTCCCGGTGGGTCACAACGACCTGCGCGTCCTGCGGAATGGAGGATACGGGGGAGTGCTGCACTTCTATACTTCCTAAACCAGCTGCGGCCAGCTTCTTTTTGAGAACAGTTGCCCCCATGGCGCTGGAACCCATACCCGCATCACATGCAAACACAATTTTCCGGACAGTCCCGCCTCCAGCCGTGACAGCGGTCTCTGTCACTCCCTTGGACACCTTTTTCATTGCCGCCATTTTGTTCCTGGATTCTTCCAGCTCTCCCCCTTTGCCCGCAAATTTGAGCAGGGGAAGGGCTATAATAAATGATATGACAGATGCCGCAGCCACTCCCGCTAGAACAGGAAGGTATTCCCCTCTTGGGGTCATGGCCAGAATGGCCAGGATACTTCCTGGGGAAGCAGGGGATGTGAGTCCTGCTCCTAAAAGCTGAAATACAAAGATTCCACCCGCCCCGCCTGCCATGACTGCCAGAATCAGCAGCGGGTTCATCAGTATGTACGGAAAATAAATCTCATGGATTCCCCCCAGAAAGTGGATAATGAGAGCCCCCGGCGCAGAGCTTTTGGCTGAGCCCTTTCCCGCTATGCAATAGGCCAGCAGAATTCCCAGTCCCGGCCCCGGATTTGCCTCCAGCAGAAAGAATACTGATTTTCCAAACTCCTCCACCTGCTGGATTCCCATTGGAGAGAAAATTCCGTGGTTGATGGCATTATTTAGAAAGAGAACCTTTGCCGGTTCAATAAATACGCTGGCCAGGGGCAGAAGTCCGCGGTCCACGAAGAATCCCACGCCTGATTTCATGACCTGGTTCATAACCTCAACAATGGGCACCACGCCTTTTAATGCAGTCACAGTGAGAACCGCGCCGATGATTCCCAATGAAAAATTATTTACCAGCATCTCAAAACCAGCCGGTATCCTGCCTTCCAGAAGATGGTCAAACCGCTTGATTATCCATGCGCAGACAGGGCCCACAATCATGGCTCCGATAAACATGGGAATGTCGGATCCCACAATTACCCCCATGGCTGCGATAGCCCCTATCACGCCGCCCCGCTGTCCATAAACCGCAAAACCGCCCGTATACGCAATCAACAGAGGCAGCAGCACTGTGGACATAGGAGAAACCAACGCATTGATAGTTTCATTCGGACACCAGCCAGTAGGTATAAACAGTGCTGTAATCAGTCCCCATGCAATAAACGCGCCGATATTCGGCATTACCATACCGCTTAAAAAGCGGCCAAAAAACTGTACTTTCTCCTTCATGATTCATACCCTCGCTTTTTGTAAATCTGATTTTATGTTTCCGCTTCAGGTATGATTGGCCAATCATTTTCCTTGATAGCTTTATTATAAGCATTTGGCCCGCCGGTTTTCAATCATAAGAAACAAGGATTTGGCGCTAAAGATAGTGCCAAATCCCTGGTATTATTCAGCAGGATATACGTATCTGTATACCCTCATCCGTTTTAGCCTGCCGTCCCTGTCCGGCGCGTCCCGCCCGGCTGCCCCTTCGGTTCAGGACTCCGGGGGGTCCGGTCCGAATGTCTGCTTCATAACATCATTCATCCAGACTATCCCATCGGTTTCCACATCAGTAATGTAAATATTTGCATTTACTTTATCTAACACCTGACGGTAGAATGCCACATCAACTATTTTTTTCATACATACTCCTTTAAGTCAGTCATATTTGAGGCGTACGGTTTCAAACGAGCGGTCAGCATTCAGGTTCACTCCGCATATGGCAGAAATTCATTGTTTTTGTAATATAATTGAATTAGAATGATATAAAACAAGACAGAAACTTTAAAGGACTACCATAAAAGGAGCGAATATGGAGATTCAACTGAAGAAAAACAGTACAACCCCGCTGTACAAACAGATCCGGAACACAATCCGCAGTCAGATACTCTCCGGCCAGCTCTCCGACGGCTTTAAGCTGCCCTCGGAGCGCCAGCTGGTGGAAAAGCTGGGTGTCCACCGCAATACTGTTAAAAAGGCGTATGAGATGCTCATTCATGAGGGATTGGTCTATGCCTCCGTCAAGGCACCCAGGGGATATTTTGTGAGAAACAGCCCCTCCGAGGTAAAACCCGACGGCAAACCGGATACAAGGAAAGCATTCTCTTCTCTGGACAAGAACTTTAATTACCATTTTCTAGGGACGCAAAATACGTTCCAGCGTCTGTATAATTCCTCATACCTCTCCGATAGCATTTCCTTTGCCGGCGTTCTGGTAAATAAGGAAACACTTCCATTACCTTATCTGCATGAGATTATGGATGAAATTACTTCCGGTGACGACTTAGAGCCATTCTGGTTCTGCGATCCCCAGGGAACGGAGCGTATGAGAGCATGCCTGGCATCCCTGCTCTTTGGGCGGAAGATTTACGTACAGCCCCATAATATCCAAATCATAACCGAGACATACGAGGCCCTGAGCAATATTGCCTTCATGTATCTGAAGGAAGGTGATTTTGCGATTGTGGAGGAACCGGTCATGCCTGCCATTGTCAACATCCTCCTGCATACAGGAGCCCATGTGCTCTTTGTTCCCGTGGAAAAAGACGGTATCCAGATCGAAATACTGGAAAACCTGGTTGAACGCTATCGCCCCAAGTTAATCTATTCCATGCCAAACTTCCACAACCCCTCTGCAGCCGTAATGAGCCTGGAAAAAAGGAAACGGCTTCTTCAGTGCGCCCTATCACACAACATCCCCATAGTGGAAGACGACTCCTTGTTCGACTTTAACTACAGCGGCATTACGCTTCCAAGCCTGTACTCCATGGATCGCACCAACTCGGTCATTTATATAGATTCCTTTAATCTGTCCTTTTTCCCCGGCGCCCGGGTGGGCTATATCGTGGCTCCTGATAATGTGATCAAGACCTACCGGCGTATTGTGAATAAGGATCAGATGTTTCTCAACAGCTTAAGCCAGTATATGTGGGCCCGTTTTTTTGAAAAGGGATACTATGAAAAGCACAGACAGTTTCTGATTGACTTTTACAGAAAAAAACGCGATCTGATGTGCAGCGCCCTCTCCCTGATTCCCGGTTTGTCTTTCTCTGTCCCGGACGGCGGTCTTGTTATCTGGATCCGCCTGCCTGAATATACAAATGACCGGCAGATTGCCGCGGCGGCAGAGCGGACAGGACTGCTTCTCATGCCGGGAAATACCTTTTTTGCCGAGGGCAGCCATGGAGAGTCTTATATCCGGGTCTCCTATTCCTCTGTCACGGACGAAGAAATCACAGAGGGGTGCCGGCGCATGGCAGAGGTCCTGAATTCCTGCCGGATCTAACAAAATAGTGTACCAACATTCATGTTGGTACACACATCAAAATCATTATGGTACTTTACTCCTGACCGTCTTAGTAATAAAATACAAAATCATAGGACGCGCGTATCCGTAAATGCAGCATATTTTACTTTTATCGGAAATCAGGAGGAAAACTGAATGGAAGAATTATACAAGAAAACTCTGGACCGGCTGAAGGCCGAGCTTAAGAAACAACTGCCGGAGATAGAGGCAAATGGTGACTGGCTCTGGCATCACCCGGAGGCAGGATTTAAAGAAACAGAAACCCAGAAATACTGTCTGGAGGTTCTGAAAAACCATGGCTTTGAGGCCTGTACCTGGCCGGATGTAACAGGTTTTACCTGTACCTATGACACCGGAAGGCCCGGCCCCTGTGTGATGATCATGGGAGAGATGGATTCACTTATCTGCTATTCCCATCCGGACTGCAATCCTGAAACAGGTGCAGCCCATGCCTGCGGCCATTCCATCCAGGTGGCCACAGCCATGGGGGCGTTCATCACTCTCACAGAGAGCGGCGTATTAGAGAATTTCGGCGGAAAGGTCATGTTAGCCGGTGTTCCTGCGGAGGAATGCCTGGAGATAGAGTGGAGAACCCGGGAAATCCAAAAGGGGCGGCTCCATTACCTTTGCGGCAAAGCGGAACTGCTGTACCGGGGCGCATTTGACGGCGTGGACATTGTCATCTCCATGCACGCCGGTCTGGGAAATGACGGCACAATCACCATCCTTGGCTCCCACAACGGCTTCATCTCCAAAAATGTCACATTCCAGGGACGATCCGCCCACGCGGCAGCGGATCCGGAAAATGGGATCAACGCCCTGTACATGGCAAACACGGCTCTGACTGCTCTCAATTCCTTAAGAGAAACCTTTAAGGACAGCGATACTGTGCGTGTTCATCCAATCATCACCAAAGGCGGTACGGTTGTAAATGCCATTCCTGAGGAAGTATGCGTAGAATGTCTGTGCCGTGCCGGAAAGACGGAAACGGTTCTGGATGTTTCAAAGAAATTTGACCAGGCCATGGGGGCAGGCGCTTACGCCTTCGGCGGGAAGGCCCTGGTTCGCACACAGCCTGGTTACCTGCCCTACCGCCCCCTGCCGGAGCTTGACCAGGCAGCGGTTCAGACAGCAGACGATATCCTGGGCAAAGGCCGCGTAAACAAAGGCGGACATAACTGCGGTTCTACGGATCTTGGCGACTTAAACGAGGTCATTCCCGGAATTCAGGTATTTGTCAACTATATGTATGGGGACCATCACGGGGCGGATTACAGGATTGCGGACCGGAAAATATATGAAACCGCATCTTTATTTCTGGCTGCCATGGCCTGCCGCCTGCTGGATGATGGGGGCGCCCTGGCCAAAAAAGTGAAGGCGGCCCATAAGCCCCTGTTCGCCAGCGCCAAAGACTACTGTACTTATGTAAAGTCCCTTGAAACCGAGCAAATTTTACCATAATGGACAAACGAGGTGAACATATGGAAACTCCATCCTTAAAAAAGAATCTGCCGCTCTTAATCACGCTGACATTGTCCGGTTCCTTTATCTGCTCTCTTCCCTGGTTCCGTTCATACTATTATAATCCCTTTATGGAAACCTTCGGCATGACCAATACCCAGATGGGCCTGTGCGGTACGGCCCTCGGCGTAGGCGGAATCGCCGCATACCTGTTCGGCGGAATTATCTGCGACTACATATCCATCAAAAAACTGATTCCCGCAGCCATGATATCAACAGGTGCCCTGGGACTTGTGATGCTGACCATTCCTTCTCCCATCATTATGGTAATCATTCACGGGCTGTTTGCCATCACCTGCCTGATGCTCTTTTTCCCGGCTCAGACAAAGGCGGTGCGTAATCTGGCATCTGTCAATGAGCAGGGAAAGGCCTTCGGTATCTTTGAAGGAGGACGCGGCATCTCAAACGCCGTATATCTGGCAATCGCTGCTTTGATTTTCGGCCAGATGACGATTATAAAAAGCGAATCCTTTGGCGTACGCGGAATCATTCTGTTCTATTCTGTTATGACCATTCTCCTGGGTGTGATTGATATTGTCCTGCTGAAGGGAATTGACGATGGCAAAAAAGGTGACAGCAATGATACTGTAAACTTAAAAATGCTTACAAAGCCCCTCAAAATGCCTGCAGTCTGGCTGATGATTGGCATCATCTTCGCGACATTAACCATCAGCACCGGTTGCTACTATATTTCACCTTATGTAACCGAGGTGTTCGGTGTCAGCGCGCTTCTTGGCGCTGTTCTGTCCTCTTCCTCACAGTACATACGTCCCATTGCCTCCTTCGGGGCAGGCGTGCTGGGCGACAGAATCAACAATTCCAAGGTCATGCTCATTGGACAGATTGGACTCGCTATTGCTCTGGTTATTATCCTGGCCGTTCCGTCCTCCATGGGAGTCCTTCCCATTCTGGTGGCCTGCCTGATGATTTTCTTCTGCATGTATATGTGCGTAACCATGCATTTTGCCATTATGGATGAGGAATATTTCCCGCCTGAATGCGTGGGAACCGCTATCGGCCTGATATGTGCCATTGGCTATCTGCCGGAGGCCACATCACCCTTTGTAGCTGGTGTGATTCTGGATCATTTTCCAGGTGCCGCCGGATACCGCCTGTTCTTTGTCTACCTTTTTGCCGTTACTGTTTTCGGACTGGTACTGACTGTTATCTGGCTGCGCAGAACAAAAGCCAGACGGGCGGAGATTCTGGAAAAGCTGAAAAAATAGGCCGGACGGCCCAGAGAAGGGGGGCAATAACTATGCGAAAGAAACTGTCTGATATGACAAAACAATACTCTTCATTTTTTCTATGTGTTATCCTGTGCTGCCTGGCCGCAGAATTCATTGGTCCCATTAAGCTCTCCTTAGGGAGGTTTACCGTTACCTTTCTGCCGCTGTTATACGCCATGCTTCTTATGCTGGTCCTGTATCTGGCAAAACCGGTCCGGGGAGTGGGGAAAGCTTATGTTCCGGCTGCTTCCAGGATGCTGTCCATGGGGGTTGTGTTCGCCATGGCAAAGCTGGGCATTTCCAGCGGCGCTTCCATAAAGGAGATGATTTCCGCCAGTCCAATCCTGATTTTACAGAACATCGGAAACATTGGAACCGTGCTTTTTGCCCTTCCCATTGCCCTGATATTAGGCATGAAACGGGAAGCCGTGGGCATGAGCTATGCGCTCAGCCGCGAGCCCAATGTTGCTCTGATTGCCGATATGTACGGCAGTGAATCCGATGAATTTAAGGGCGTTATGGTCTGCTACATCGTGGGAACCGTATTCGGCAGCATTTTTATGAGTGTTATTCCTCCGCTTTTTGTCACCCTTGGAATCTTCCGCCCTGAAGCCGCCGCCATGGCTGTGGGGGCAGGAAGTTCCTCCATGATGGCGGCAGGACTGGCAGGTGTGATAGAAGCATCCCCTGCCAGCAATCCCGACACGCTGACAGCCTTTGCAACCATCAGCAATGTTATCTCATCTGCAATCACAGTCTACCTTGGGATCTTTATAACCATCCCGCTGAGCAACCTGATTTATAAGGTCATGAAAAGAAAAGGGGTACCATCATGAGCGAAAAAGTATCTTTTAAAAGTCTCTGCGTGGAATGGGTAATTTCACTGACTGTAATGGTGATTCTGACCATGGCCTGTAATATCGTGGGGTATGGGGGACGGTTTATGGAATCCATTCCCGGAATGCTGATTCTGTGCGTAATCAGCTTCCTTGGACTGACGGCAAAACACTTCATCCCCAGCAGCCTGCCGGCTGTAACCTATATCGGAATTATCGGAATGCTGGCTGCCGTCCCTGCTTCTCCCGTATCCGCTCCCATTATCTACTGGACCGGTAAAATTGATTTAATGGCTTCCATCACCCCCATTCTGGCCTTTGCCGGCGTGCTGTTAGGCAAGGACTGGAAAGCATTCCTGTCCATTGGCTGGAAGGGCGTTCTGGTGTCGCTGCTAGTGATCTTCGGGACTTTCTTTACATCAGGGCTGATAGCGCAGTTCATGGGAGCCGGGACAGTCTGACGCACACGGGCCGCCGGAGTATGCCCCTAAGCCCGCTGAAAGAAACAGATGACCGCCAGCTGAATCAAAAAGAAAACCAACAGGATCATACTGTATCTATCAACCGCAAAGGGCATAAGGCTGATACCGTTTTCTTCGGTACGCCCCTGCTCCTTCAAACAGGCCATATGGCCGCGGATTGTATAACGCCGGGCCTGTTCTCCTGCCGGCTCTCCAAACAGGCAGCTGAATACATACCCTGCCAGAAAGGTCATCACCGTGCCAAAGGCAGAATTCCACATCCAGGTAAATCCGGCCAATGTTCCAAACAGCAATGTGATTATGAAACCAAATACAGCACCGCATACCGTTCCTTTGTCATTGGCCTTTTTCGTAAGCATGGCTAAAAGAAATATACCGCAGGTAGGGCCGCTTATATAGGATATATAGCTGCCGATAACCGCTAAAATGGATTTTGAAGTACCGGAAAAGGCCAGCATGGTGATGATATATACCAGGATTCCCCAGACGGCCGATACCATCATGGAGGTCTTTAAGGAGGCCTCCTTTCCCTTTTCTATATATCTTTCATAGATATCTTTGGTAAATACCGTGGACATGGAATTCAGCAGGGAATCCACACTGGACATGGCTGCAGCAAACAAACTTGCCAGCAGCAGCCCCACCAGTCCTGCCGGCAGTCCTCCGATGAAACGGATCATCACATCATTGGCATTTTCAAAGGCAGCCCCGCCAAACTGTATAAATAACAGCGCTCCCAGAAAAATGAACAGGAAGTAGAGGACATTCATCATGATACCGCTCACCACAAACGAACGCTTTAATTCCCGTATGGATTTGGCCGTAAACATCCTTTGAACCTGGGCCTGGTCAAAGGAAAAATACCGCGACCACATAAACAGTCCTCCTACCAATGCCGCCCATAATCCGTTCTCATTGGTCAGGGAGAACTGCCAGCTGGCGTCAAATGCCCTCAGCTTCCCTGCCTGTGCAGCCATGTGGACGGTTTCAAGAAATCCGATATTGCTCTTTGCGAACATGAAAACCATTCCGCCTATCAGGCCGCCCCATATTACCAATATCTGGATAGCATCCGTCCAGATAACTGCCTTGATTCCGCCGGCCATTGTGTAAACCACCGCAATCACCACAATGACCGGTATTATGATGTTTATGCTGACACCCATAAAACGCTGCAGGACCAGGGAAGGGACAAAAACCATGGAGCTGACCTGAATCAGGGAGTTGAGGATGAAGCCCAGCACTGCCGCCATCCGTGTTTTAGGACCCAGCCGGAGTTCAATGTACTCATATACGGATGTCAGTTTCAGATCGTACAGCATGGGCACAAATATAGTAGTGCTGATGAATAATGCCAATGGCACCGTAATGTTCTGCATGAACGGAAGCAGTCCGCTGTGATACCCCCATCCTGGGCCTCCCACAAAGCTGTTGCAGCTAATCATGGTGGCGGCAATGGACAGTCCGATTGGCAGCCATGGCAATGAACGCTTTGCAACAAAATAATCTTCCTGGGTTTTGTTGGTCTTCCCCATGATAAATCCTAACACAAGCATTCCCATAAGATAAATGAAAATGATTGCAGCATCTATGATTGTAAATGTCATTGTCATGCCTACCTTTCTATTAAATTTATATTTGGTCCGGTTCCGTATTACGGCTGAGCCGGCTTACAATCAGTCGTGGTTCAGAATCTGACGTGTCCTCTCAAAAATATCCAGTCCCTGCTGTTTCAGCCAGTACGGGAGGTCGATTAAAACCCAGTTTTCAGAAAGCTTGTCTCCCCTGCGGCAGTAAACATCCACCACCTGCATATCTCCCCTTCCTCCTCCGGGTAAGCCCAGAAATCCTCCGATGGGTGTATTGGTCAGGTTGGGCCAGCCGAAGAAGCATGCAAAGTTGCCTTCCGCAAACCGGCATACATGCCCGTTAAAGGTTTTGTCCTTTAAATGATTGCGGAACGGAAGCTGGTGCTGTTCCTGGTAGCGCGGAATGGTATAGGAAGCTCCGATTCCCCCCGGACCATACCAAATCATATCCGATGCCCAGGCCTTTTCCAAAACCTCAGGCGGACAGCCCATGGCCCCGCTCTTATTCAGCTCGTCCAGGTCGTCTACCATCTTATTGACCAGTTCCAGTGTTTTTATCCCTTCCTCTTCCGGGGCGTCTTCCAACAGGATGCCATCATGATACCTGGGGCCGGGGTAGATAAAATAATTTCCAGTGGAAGGCGGAAGTGGATTTTCGCCGGCCTGGATCATGAGTCCGATTAAATCCACGAACATACCGCTCTTACATATCTTGCCATTCTCTACACAGCTGAACTCCGCATAACGGAGGCTGGCCATTTTCCTGGTATGGCGAATCCCCAGAAAATCCTGGTCGAATAGACCCATCAGATGTCCCATGCTCATAACCCATTCCTCACCGCTGATTTCATTTGTACCGGCGATAAAGATATCCTGTCTCCTCTGCATATGGCGGAGAGCCTTTTTTAGAGGTATCCAGAACGCCTCCGCCACAGCCTCCCTGCCGTTTTGCTCACGGAACGGGTATACCCCCTTCCAATTATAATCCTCGGTCATATATTCCCGGAAAACCTGGATTACCTGTTCCGGTTCAGCCTTTTCCAATGCGTCAAAATATGACAATGCTACCTTTTTTGATTCCTGATATTTTCCCATCTTAATCTTCCTTCCTCCTGCATATTATTTATCTGCTGCTTTTTCTTTTTTCTGATAAGTTTCCGGCAGGAACATCCATATGACCGCGCCTGCCACAAATACTGCCATGGATACCATGAAGATCCCCTGCATCCCCGCTGCCGCGGATCCCAGGCCTGCAATTGCAGGAATGGCAAAGGTGGATATGATTCTTCCCCCGTTAAATGAGATTCCGGAGGACAGGGCGCTGAATTTCTGCGGGAACAACTCCGTATAATAGGCGCCCCAGGCACCGGAAAAGCCGACCGCAAACCCCAAAAATACCGATACCAGCTTGAGCTGGGTAATATTCCCGGCCCCCAGCCTCATAAAGAGGAACACAAACACAGCGCTGAGCGCCATCCCAATCAAAGGTTTTTTCCGTCCGAACCTGTCTGAAATGAATCCCCATATGTTGTAACCGATTAATTGTCCTATGCCCTGAAGGCTGTAAATGCCTCCTGCAACTGCCGCGCTCAGCCCCAGAGAGTTCCGCAAGTATGTAGTGGCATTGTTGGAAAATGCCGAGTAGGCCGTAAAGTTAGCGCCGGAGAGCAGGATGACCCCCAGTCCTATCCACAGATACTTACCCTTATACATGTTTAAATAGCTGATTTTCTCATTCTGCTGTTTGGATACTTCATTTAACTGCCTGGTATTCTGGTAATCGTTGGGTACAAACAGGAAAATCATGACTGCCCCCACCGCCGGAGGTATGATGGCTGTATACATCAGCACCTGCCAGTTGGAATCCCCCATAAACGAGTAGAGCTGACCCCCGAAAATCATGGCTAAGGAAAAGAGACTGGTCAGAACCGCAGCCAGCTTACCGCGGTATTTCTGCGGAAACAGTTCCGTCACCAGAGGCATGGCGCAGCCGAATACACCTCCCAGGGTACCGCCTGTAATCAGCCTGGACACCAGCCATACCTGATAACTGCCGGGTGTCATCATGGGAAGGAATGTGGTCAGCGCAATCAGCGACGCCACTACAATCAACGTATACTTTTTTCCTATCTTTGCATTCAGTATGCCGAATACAATGGTGCCGGGTATGGTGCCGAAGGACATAACCGCAAATATGGTTTCCGACTGCTGCAAAGTAAATCCGAACCCGCCTGAGGCTGCTTCTGCAATCATGGTAGGCTTTACAAAGGTTCCCACCATAAAATTGTAACAATAAAAAAAGTATACAATGACTATGGACAGGAATGCAAGGCTCCTGCGGTCAGCCGACAAATTCTTTCCTAAAATTATGTCGTTTCCTGATTCAAAGGTATTGATTGCGGTTGCAGACATTTATCTCTCTCCTTCCATCATGTTATCTTCTGTTTTTACATAGCCATCCTCTGTCTCCAGATAAATCTGTTTCAGTACATCCAGTCCGTCAAATGTAACCCATTCCTCCTGAATCCGATTTCCCGCAACCCGGTAGTGATTAATTCCTAATATATCCACCGGCTTCATGGACGGCGCCCCGAACATCCCGCGGCCTTCATGCAGTCCCCGCAGTCTCCATCTGACAGCCACATCCCATTCATCATCCCCGGCCCGCCTGTTACAGGTCACACGGTCCACGCTGTGATGCGCATTGGGGAAGGATGCCAGGAGGCTGATGACCATGCCCTGAATCTCCTCATATCCAACCAGGTCTTTCCCGCATATATAGTGGACTGCTGCATCGGGCGCATAATATGTCTTGATTTCGTTAATCATTTTATAGTTAAACACCAGGCTGTGCATTTCCAGCATCATTTCCCCCACACTGTCATCAGCAGCCTTATATTTTTCAGGGAAGAACTGCCCCTGCATGGATTCGCCCAGTCCAAACCGGGACTGCAGTGCAGGAGTCTTACCCTTTGCCCCCCTGGCCATATTCCTGGCAACCTCATGGACATCAAACCCCAGCTGCTTTACCAGCCACAAATTGTCCCTTACCAGCCACTCCTCGTAAATACGGTTGTTTTCAATGGCGCAGTCAATGACAGTGCGGAAATTAACCTTTTTCCCTGTCGCCTTTCCGAAATCACTGTCCCCAAGATTAGTGGCCGTGGACAGGACCCTGTGGGAGGAAAGATATCCCTTTGTATCATGTTTTGACCAGATTACCTGTTCTCCAATCAGACGGCGGTCCGGAAATGAATGCAGGGTCATCAGCGTATTTGCAACCACATCCTTAATTCCAACCAGATTAGAGGAAGCACAATGCATGGTTACATCGTTATGATACGTGTCATAAATTACCCCGATTCCCTTTTCTTCCCATATTCTGTGGGTTATCTTAAGCACATAGTCCACAATATCGCGGTACTCCTCGTCAAAACCCGGCAGCTGCTGCTTTGAGCCAGCCAGTTTCAGATAGTCATTGTAATCCGCATGTCTGACCGGGTTCACCTCCTCCGTCTCACCATAGTAAATCTTACCGCTGCTCTTTGGCTTCTCCATCATTTTCGTTCCCTTCTCCTCTCCTTTTTTCATATCTGTCTGACCCGGAATCACCGGGTCCAAAATACCTGTTTTTCCCTCTGTAACCCTTTCCTTTTCCTGCATAAGCATAATATCCTCCTTTTTTCAAACGTTTGAAATTATTGATTAAAACAAAGCCTTTTACAAGGCTAAGTGTGAAAACATAGAAACCATAAAACATCCTATTTTACAGGACCGGCCTGTGCCGCGTCCCGCACGGATCCCCGTGTGATTAAACGCGGATAAATTTTCCGCGAACTCAGGTCTTCCCTTCCCTCAATGCGGCAGACAAGGGAATTTACCGCATTGGTAATCACTTCTTCCCTGGGATCTGCAATGGTGTCCAGCGGAATGTCCAGATAATGAATCAATTCAATATCATTATACCCCACGATTGATATGTCCTCCGGAACATTCATCCCATAGTACTTTTTTAACTGCTGAACAATGGACAAGGCCGGAAGGTCCTGCTGGGAAAAGATACCCGTAAATTTACGTATATATTCAATATTCTGTCTTACAAACTCCTTCTGGGATTCAAAATCCATGCGGGCTGTCAATACCGCCGGCTCTGCGTCGTATTCCTCCATGGCTTCCATGTATCCGGCCGTGCGGTCATCATACATTTTCAGCTCCGGGTCATTGGAACGGATGGTCAGGATTTTCCTGTGGCCATGCTCCAGAAGGTGCTTTGTAGCCCAGTATCCCCCCTTCCTGTTGTCATCCCAAAAGAAATGATCCGGTATATCTGCGGAGAAGGACGGTTTAAAATACACATATACATATGGAATGTCAGCATCACTCAGGAATTTATATTCGGCCTCTGTCAGGGTTTTGGAAAAAATAACAAGGCCGTCCACCATCTTCCCGTTGACCATTCTGAGTATATTACTCTGGGAATGTATGTTTTTATTGGGCTGTATCAAAAAATCATATCCGCAGTTTTCAACAGCTCTGGTAGAGTAAGTCTCAATCTCATTGAAAAACCACCGGTAATCAGGCGCATTAAAGTTATCTGAAAATACAATGCCGATACGGTTTGTTTTTTTTGTCACCAGACTGCGGGCATTGGCATTAAAGGTAAATCCCAGGCGCTCCGCCTCTTCTATAACACGCTTTTTGGTTTTCTCCGCGACCCTGGGGTCGTTATTCAAGGACAAAGAGACAGTGGAATAGCTGACATTTAAATTTTTTGCAATATCTTTGATGGTCATACAGGCCTCTCTCCTCCCCGATTTCTTACCCAAAGTATAATTTAAAACGTTTGAATTGTCAATAGACAGTTCTATATTAACTATATTTTGTACTTTTTTCACAAGATGTATTGGCTATTTTATACAGTATATACATGAGAGCCTTTACATGCGGATAAAGTAAAACAGCCAGCCGTGCGGCTGGCTGTTTCACTTTATGATCGGTTATACTCCGGCAAATCCTTCTCTGCGCACTCTCTACTTTAACTCCGGCCAGAACTCCCGGTTTGCCTCAATGAGCTCATTCAGTATCTGTCTGGCAACCTCCCCGCTGGGTACTGTCTTTGACAGTGTGAGCGCCTGCCAGAGCTTCTGGTAGGATTTCTCAGCCCAGGCCTCAACCACCAGTTTTTCAACGGCAACCTGCTGTTCCATCAGTCCCTTCTGGAAGGTTGGGATTTTTCCCATTGAAAGGGGTTCCGGTCCGTTTTTACCCACAATACAGGGAATCTCAACCATGGCGTCCTCATCAAAATTAGATATTGCCCCATCGTTTCTGACAATCAGCAGCATTCTTTCCCCTGTATTAAAGGCAATGGCCCGGGCTAAATCAACAATGAACGACGCATGGTTATCCACATGAAACCCGCAGTCCTCCGCCGTGCCCTTACGGATGATTTCCTCTGCTGCTGAAAACACCTGCTTCTCCCTTCCGTCCATTACCTCATTGGCCCTGGTATAGTTTTTATCAGAATGGGAAACAACATAATCCTGGCACAGATAGTATTTCAGATATGTATTGGGAAGAGTTTCAGGATCCAGTGCATATACATCCCTTACTTTGCGGTAGGTATCCTTCCAGCTGGGATCCTTGTGCTGAAAATCTTCGGTATTTACAACATATCCATTTTCCTTCACATATTCCTGCAGCACCGGCATCAGGTCATTTCCCTCCTGATCCGTTATGCTGGTCCACCATCCAAAATGATTCAGTCCATAGTAGCGGCAAATCATTTCCTTCCGGTCCTTAAGGCCCAGAATGGTGGCAAAGCTTCTCTCGATCCCAATAGGCATATCGCATATGTTAATGATTTTGGCCTTTGGCCGCAGCTTCCTGGTCGCCTCTGCCACAATGGCCGCGGGATTTGAATAGTTCAGCATCCACGCATTGGGTGAGTACTGTTCCATATAATCCAGGATTTCCAGCACCCCTGCGATGGAGCGCATCCCATACGCAATGCCGCCCGGACCGCAGGTCTCCTGGCCAACCACGTTGTACTTTAAAGGAATCTTTTCATCCAGCTCCCTCATCCTGTATTTGCCTACACGGATGTGGGCCATCACAAAATCCACATCGCAGAAGGCCTCCTCCGGTTTAACGGTATAAGAAAACTGCACCTGGGGGAACCGTTCCCGCAGCAGGATCTCACAAGCTCCCGCTATCTTCGCCTGACGTTCCCCGTCATTGTCATAAAGCTTAATCTGGCGGATGGGAAATGAATCCATATGGTCCAGCAGCATCAGAATGATGCCCGGCGTAAACGTGCTTCCTCCGCCTGCAATTGCAATTGAAAATTTCTTATCCATAGCTCTCCTCTTTTCCCACTCTCTAAGAAAGTGTCTCCAAATAATCTTCCAGCATTTTTCTATATTTAATTACATTTGTTCCATAAATAATCTGAACCTCGGTTCCCCTCTTGACCACACCCTTGCTTCCGGTTTCCGCAAGACAGCTCTCGTCCACAGCCGCCATGCTCTTTAATTCCAGCCGCAGTCTGGTAAAACAATTGTCCACAGAGACAATATTATCCTTTCCCCCCACTGCCTCGCATATATTCCGGCCGTTTTCCAGACCGCTGTTTTCAGTTTCAGTCTTTTTCTTTTTATAATCAGCCTTTGTGATAAGTGAAACCTCGTCACTATCGTCTCTTCCGGGCGTCTTTACATCAAACTTCGTAATATACCAGCAGAACACCACATAATACAGCACCATAAGAACCAGGCCAATCACAATGAACATGGGCCAGTTTGTCTTTGCCACTCCAGCGGGAACATTGTAAAGAAATACGTCTATAATGCTTCCCATGGTGCAGCTGGTTACGTTGAACAGGTACAGGGCAACCAGCGCGAATCCTGTGAGAACTGAATGTATGATGAACAGCACCGGGCTCACAAACAGAAAGGTAAACTCGATAGGCTCCGTTATGCCTGTTAACGCGGACGTCAGAATGGCTGGTATGAAAATAGCCTTTGCCTTATTTTTCTGCTCCGGCTTCGCACACTTTAACATTGCCAGTCCAGCTCCGGTCAGGCCGAACATTTTAGCGATGCTTGCACATGCAAAGACCGTAGAGATGTGAAGCTTTGCAGTATTCGGATCCGCAATCTCCGCAAGAGCTATATTTCTCGCTCCGGTTATAACCTGTCCGCCCACGGTGGCCACACCGCCCAGGTCAGTATAGTAAATCACACTTTCCAGAATCTGATGCAGTCCTGTGGGAATCAGCAGGCGGTTTAAAAAACCAAAGGTAAAGAACCCGGGGACTCCTGATGTTCCGATAAAGTAAGTCAGATTGTTAATAACATGCTGGATTGGGGGCCATATGTATACAAGTCCAATGGACATGGCCAGCATTACCGGTATCATGACCAGGAACACAAACTTCGTACCTCCATAAACAGAGAAGATTGTTCCCAAATCTTTATCACAGTACCGGTTGTGGACCAGTCCCACAATAATACCGATGATAATACCAGCAAACACCCCCACGTTGATAACCTGGAATCCCAGCATCATAGCCTGTCCTGTGGCTCCGCCGGTGGTTTCCGCCACACGGCCGGTCAGCTTTAAAAATGACTGCTGTGACGCCAGATATACGAACAGTGACATAAAGGCAACCAAAGCTGCATGTTCCTTCTTTTTCTTTGCCAATCCAAACGCAATCCCTATGGCAAATATGGGACCCAGATTTGCAAAAATGGACAGCAGCGCATCATAAATTACCTTAAACGGAAGATATAACCAGTCCTGCTGTAAAAGCGGCAGTGCGTTTGTTATATTGGCATTTGTAAAAATATTACAGACCACCATTACCATACCGATTGCCGGAAGGTACAGCACGGAAGATATCATTGCTTTTGAAAACTTTTGCAGTCCCCCTACTATTGTGTCTTTCATTTTGTTTCCGCTCCCTCTTTTACTTGTTCTGCATGAATCCGGATTATCATTGCTTTTTTGTACAAGGCCCATCATAACAAAACCAGCATGCCTTTTCAATCCCCGGGAAATATTCCGGTATTTATTCAGCCTTTAGGTATTTTTCCCTCATTCTGATACTTTTTCCCATGTAAAGATTTAGTTCAAATCGCGGGCACAGGCATGATTCATATAAAAAATCCGGGGAGCAGGCATATGCAGCCCACTTCCCGGAACATGGTTTCAAATCCTTAATTTTCTTTTTCTCCCGCTTCCTTTTCTCTTGCTTCTTTATACAGCATATATTTTACCAGAAGTATTTCTGTCAGCATAAAAAACAGCATAGATGTTTCATAGTTGTCCTGAACAGATGACGCCACCACGGAGGTTCCGGCGTACAGAGACTCATCGCTGATTCTGGCCAGACCGTTAACCTTCATTTTTGTTAGTGCAATCAGCGGAATTCCCCTCATCTTAATCTGCCGCGCACAGGCCAGCGCCTCCTCTGAATCGCCTGACAGGGAAATCATGATTATAACATCCTCTTTGCACGCAATATCAATTATCTGCTTAAATTCCCCGGTCCCCTCGCTTGTATAAATACACTTTTTGGCGTACAGGAATTTTCTCTGCAGCTCTCTGCCTACGCTGGCCTGCATACTGCCCGTTGCATATACAAAAATCCGGCCTGCCTCGTACAGTATTCTGCAGATTTTATCACAGTTTCTGGATTTAAAATCCTCGATGGCCCGATGGTAGTCGTCACACACCTCAGTCAATACATCCAGGCTGGAGGGGCGCTCCTGCTCAACATCCAGCTTCAAATATACCTTTAGTTCACTATATCCCCTCAGGGAAAGCTTCTGTGCAAAGCGTAAAATACTGCTCCTGGATATATGGCTTTTGGCTGCCAGCTCCTCAATGGTCAGACTGCTGCATTCCTTTTTATGGGTACTGATAAACTGACATAAATACAAATCATTCTTATTTAATTTATCATAGTGTTTAACAATCAATTCACTGAGCATTTTAGTCCCCTTCTTTAAAGCCTCTATAGATACTGCATAAAAATTATATCATTGTTTTTATGCAGTATCTATTATTATTTGGACAAATGCTGATTGTGACAGGCTTTTTCCGTAACACAGGCCGCCTAGCCGTGCTTCCCATACATAGAAATTTCTTTCATCTGCCTGGAATCATATTCTTTTGACACCTCGGCCGGGCTGTGGCCCTGACAGAGCATCTGGCTCAAATCCCGCACCGTATCCCACACATTAAAATGCAGGCGGAAATCCTGGTTTGGTATCTGACTGCCCTTGACAACACATGATATGATTGAATCGGACTGGGGGATGGCAGGAGCCGTGGCATTTTTGGATGAGGATATCTTTCCCAGGTTCTGGGCAAATGCGTCAAGTATCTCCGTCTGTCCCAGGGCTTCCACAACCGTAATGGCTGCTTCCAGGTGCTTTGCGTTCGGATTGATGGCCAGTCTCTGGTCCGCCCCCACCACGCAGATTGAACCATTTTCCAGCAGTGGAAGAGGCGTCATCTCAATCTCAAAGGGATACCCCTCAAAGGTTTTGCCGCGGTAAATTGCACAGATAAAAGCACAATTTTCCTGTGCGAAAAATTCCTTCTCTCCATCACTGGAGGGTATCGTGTCAAGTGCTTTTTCCGGGTCCATATATCCCTTGTCAATCATCATCTGCAGAAAATCAAAGCCCTTTCTCATATACTCACTGACCGGTGTGGTGCCCTCTGACAGCTCCTGCAGCTTTTGCTCCGTCCCTTCTCCCTGATAAACATCATAAAGGCCTGCGCACATGACGGGAACCGTTAGTCCAAAGTCCTTATTGGCCCCATAGGGAAGAATCCCGTTTTCTTTCAGCGTTTCACATACATTCAGAAACTCCTCCCGGTTTTCCGGCACTGCAAGATCGTATTGCTTCAGCATATCAACATTCCATACAAAGCCAAAACAGGTATAGGACAGGGGAAGGGAAAATACCTTTCCATCATATGTACTCTGTATCAGCGCATCCTTTGACAGATTCCTGATGCACTTTAAGTCGGACAGATCATAAATATATCCTTTTTCATCAAACTCCAGTACATCCTCCGCAGGAATCAGATACAAGTCATCTGCTGTTCCCGAAGACAGGCGTTTTAATAGAAGCTCCCGGTACGACAGACCTTCGTCCGCATAATAACCGGCGGAATCGCTGTATACAACAATATTCGTGGTTCCGTCTTTATTCAGTACTTTTTCACAGCACTCCTTTACCACTTGCGAAACCGAATCATTCTGGGTGAAAATTGCCACCGGTGTTTCCGGAATCCCTTTATCCAGATACAATTCAGGAGCAGCCTCTCCATTTTTACATCCGGCTCCCAACAGGACCCAGGCCAAAAGAAGGCCAGCCAGATATCCTTTTCTCTTCATTATATTTCCTCCGGTTCCTGCTGATTGTTCAAAAGTCTTTGGAGCGTACTGAATAATTTATCCAGTTCCACCGGTTTTCCAATATGCGCATCCATACCCGCCTCCCTGCATCTGCGTATATCCTCTTTAAATACATCTGCTGTCATGGCAATCACTGGAACCGTGGCTGCATCCGGCCTGCCCGAATCCCTGATAGCTTTCGTTGCCTCCAGTCCGTTCAGCTCCGGCATATGCACGTCCATAAGTATTAACCGGTAATACCCCGGGCTGCTGTTTAAATAAGCATCCAATGCCTCTTTCCCGTTGCAGGCAGTGTCCACCACAGCGCCGTGGCTTTCCAGTAGTTCTACGATTATCTCCCGGTTTAACTCATTATCTTCCGCTGCCAGGATACGGACACCGTTCAGGTTTTCCCAATCTTCCGGTGCGGATTCCTCTGTTTTACTTTTACTGCCCTGGAAAAAGTAGGCCAGCTGTCCCAGAAGTTCATTTTTAAAAATAGGTTTTGTGAGGAAGCCGTTGATTCCTATGCGGACAGCCTCATCCTTCACGCTTTCCCAATCATAAGCGGACAACAGGAGAATAGGCGTCTTGCTGCCCAGACGTTCCCGTATCTGCCTTGCTGTTTCAAGGCCGTCCATTCCAGGCATTTTCATGTCAACGATAAGCATACCGTAATCTTTCTTCATCACATGGGCATCCCAGGCCTGCTTTACTGCATCAGGCCCGTTTAAAACCCACCGGGCCCTTATGCCAATCTCCTGAAGGATCAGACAGATTCCCTCACAGGCATCCTGGTCGTCATCCACCACAAGAGCAGAGTACTGTGTCAGGTCCGGAATTTCCTGTTCCGGCTGTTCCGGCTGTTCCGGCAGTTTCAGGGGGATGTCCACGGTAAAGCGAGACCCCTTGTTTTTCCTGCTCTCTACGCGAATGCTCCCGCCCATCATATCCACTATGCTCTTTGTAATGGCAAGCCCCAGTCCTGTACCGGTGACCTGGCTCATGCGGCTGTCCTCCGCCCGTTCAAAGGGCTTAAAGATACATTCCAGAAACTCAGGGCTCATACCAATCCCGTTATCACTAACCACAAAGCGCATCCCTATGGTATCCGCGTCCATGAGGGTTTCTGTAATCATCAGTCTGATTTCCCCGCCCTCCTGGGTATATTTCACTGCATTTGATAATAAATTCAGCAGGATTTTCTGCAGATGCAGGGTATCGCTGAGCACTGTGTCATGTTCCAGTACGGGCGATTTCATGTACAGGACCTGGTTCTTTTTATCCATATCAGGTTTGATAAAGGAAACAAGGTTTGCAATCAGGCTGGGAAGATTTACATTTTCTTCCTTAAGGCTGAGTTTCCCGCTTTCGATGCGGGACATATCCAGCACTTCATTAATCAGCCCCAGCAGATGCTCTGAAGCTGCCATAATCTTATTCAGACAGGACTCTGTCTTTTCCCGGTCATCCAGATTCTTTAACGCAATGTTTGTCATGCCCATAATGCCATTCATAGGTGTCCTGATTTCATGGGACATGGAGGAAAAGAACGCTGTCCTGGCCCGGTTGCTGTTCTGGGCCTGTGTAAGGGCATCCGCCAGCTGTTCACGGATATCATGTTCCCCGGTGGTTTCATGGAACACAGCCAGATACTGGCCGTAATCCGCAGGAATCAGATGGATCTCTATCCATCGCCTTACCTGGTTGGGACCAGCACCCACCAGGCTCTCCCTGGTAATCTGTTCTTTCAGCATTCCTTTCAGGAAACCGTTCCTGGCAGTGTCCTCTTTCGCCATTCCGCCCGCGTCAAATACCAGCTCCGGCTTTTCCCGCACCTCCTGGGCAGTAATACCCAGAAGTCCGGGCAGATTCTCCGACACCAGCTCCACCTTCCCAATGGCCGGCGTATAAAGCAGGAAAGCGAAATCTATATTTGAGGAAAGATTTTCAAACAGCTTCTCCCGGTACTCCTTCTGGAGCACATCCGCCTTCATGGACTGCCTTCCCGCCAGCAGCGCGGCTATGGATATGCCTGACAACAAAAGCAGGCAGAACATACAGCAAAGCATGGTGATGATGGGAGCCGCTTCCTGCTGAAGCACTGTGCGCGGGACAACCGTAAGCAGATAACAGCCCTCCGGCGCTTCTACCGGAAGGAAACCCAACAGGGATTTCTGATTCCCATTCATCACCGCCATGGTACCGCTTTTGTGTCCCCCGATGACCTGACGAAGGGTATCCTGAATCCCCCTGCCGTTGCCCTGCTTTTCCAGATAGCTGTAAATATTGGACTCGGATGAAGTTCCTCTGGATTTTATAATAAAATTCCCCTGGCTGTCCACCACGTAAGCAGAACCTTCCCCATTGTGGAAGGAAAACAGATTGGGAAGATTATAGTCGTTTATGATCCGGTCCGCGTAAACATCCCCTATTTGTTTTCCGTCCCTCATCACAGGATGCTGAAACGTAACCTGCAGCCACCCGCTGGAACCGTGATAAGGAGCCGATATCCCGCCCAATCCCTGGGAACCTGCTGTATCATCAAAGGAAAATTCCAAATCCGAGGCGTGAATGGTATTTCCCTGGCTGTCTATCCCATTGCCTTCCACATCCACAAAAGAAAAACGGAAAAAATCAGTGGAGTCCGCATACTTTTCCAAGGTTTCTCCGATTGCGTCCTCCTGCTCCAGGGCAAGCAGCTCCGCCAAGGTTCCCAATAGTTTCCTGTCAAGGACGATTTCATTATTCAGTCCTCCCCTTATAACCCGGCTGGAAATCAGAAGATTCTGGTTTGCGCTGAGATTCATCCTGCCGATAATCTGTACCAGAAAGAAACCGGAAAGGGACAGCGCAATCAGGAAAATCCCCGCCGCCGACGCCAGTATGGCATATGATTTCTTCTTCTCCCCTGTTCCTGCTTTCAACTTATGTACCTCCTGAATTTTAGGTAAATCCCATATCATCCGTTCATCCATATGTTAGAGAACATCTGTCTGATGCAAATGCATTGGACGTCAGCGAAGGTATCACAATATCTTTAATCGCTCACATCCAATATTAATACGAGTATAGCAAAGGTTGTCATAAATAGCAATAAAACTGCAAATATTGTGGAAAATGGAAACCGGGGATGTTATAGTATTTAAGCAGGGCATCATAGTTAGAGTGAAAGAAAGGTAAGATACAGATCGCATATACAGAGAGAAGGTGAACAGATGGTTATGGACTGCGGAATGGAACTGCATCAGGCAATTTATCAGTTTTATCTGACCCAGATTCAATTTGGTTTCTATGAGCATGGGGAAAAACTGCCTTCACTGGAAGAGACATGCCGTCAATTCCATACATCCCTGGATACGGCAATCCCTGTGTACCACCGCCTGCGCCATGAGGGATATATTACCCTTTCCAAGAAGGGCGGGGCAAAAGTAACCGTTACCTATGGTCAGGAAGAGATTGAACGCCATATACAGTCCTTTTACGCTGAGCGTAAGGAATCCTTAATCGACCTGAGCGGCTGCATATGGCCGCTGCTGGGACAGGCCCAATGCAACGCCTTTAAATATGGACATATAAAAGCAGTGGATTTCTCTGACTTCTTAGATGAGGGGAATCCCCAGGCAGTCTATGCTGTCTGGAAAATTTTAGACCGCAGGTACAACGCCCTGGGAAATAATCTCCTCATGCGGCTCACCCGATACCTTTATTTATATTTTTACGGGGCCTTCTGGGGCGTGATTGATGACAGTGAACTGCAGAAGAAAACCTTATTACAGGTCAGGACAGCCATAACCCTCTGCCGCGAGGAGAGATGGAAGGAACTTCCTGATTGTCTGCATGTGGTTCAGGATGAACTTTCCAGTGCTCTGCACCGTTTTTATAAGGAACGGATCATCCGGGAGCCGGCCGGCAATGAAGTGGTATTCTGCTGGGACGCCTATAACAAGTCCTCGCAGCTTCGCTATTCCCTTGCTATGGAGCTTCTGACAGAGATCGGGCGCGGCATTTACCCTCCTGGGAGCTATCTTCCTTCGGCTGAACGGCTTTCGGCTGAGAAAGGAGTCTCTGTCAGCACAGTCCGGCGGGCAGTCTGCCTGTTAAACAGCATCGGGGCAGTCAAATCCTCAAGGCCCCTTGGCGCCCGTGTGCTGACACCTTCCCAGAGCGCTGAAAACTGCGATTTTACCCAGCCGGACCTTCGCAGACGGCTTTTGGAACTGGCGGAAAGCCTGCAGATATTCGCCCTGTCCGGCAAGGCGGTATCGGAAATCACACTGGCCTCCCTGGATGACCCATCTCTTTGCCGTTGGAAGCAATGTCTGTATGATTTAAAAACCAGGGGGCACAGTGAAAGATTAATATACACCTGTCTGTCATTGATTTCAGAGTACGCCCCCTTTCAGACCCTCCGTACGGTTTATTCGGAGCTGCTGCGTCTCCTCTTCTGGGGAAACCCGCTTCAGGAAATGCTGGAGACGCAGTGTCCGGACAGTTCACCCTTTTTTCATTGCCTTGAACGTATGCTTACATGTCTGGAACAAAGAGATGTCCCATGTTTCGCCTCAACACTGCAATTCCTTCTGTTGCATGATCTGCGCAGAATCGTGGAGGTCCTGGAGAAATTGGGTATTGAGGAGGCAACGAATATTTTAATTCCGGATATAGATGATTTTTAAGATTATGAGGTCATACGGAAAGAAGCAAAGCCTGACATACCCGCCGCATAACGCGCTTGGTCTGTCAGGCTTTTATTGTTCCGGGATAGGAGGTGCTTCACAGACACTCCTGTACCGGAGGTTGTGGAAACGAATGCATATGAATCCTTCACCACAGCATAAACCGTCTTGCGGTAAACGCCCTCGCGGAGCGTTCAAAGGCACTGCTTTTTGCCGTGGTTAGCTCCAGGGCAAGACTGATGGCAATACCCTTTTTCTTAGGCCCGAACCACTGATTGATTCATAACTTTGGCACTGGAGTGTCTTTAAGTAATCTGCTGCGTTATTAACCCTGATAAATCCTGGTCCCGCTTTTTCCCACCATAGCTAACGGTGCTTTCTCCAGGGAGGCGATAACCGCGTTTCTCCCTTTCTTACTCTCCGCAAATGCCATGGCCGCCTGAACCTTGGGCAGCATGCTTCCCGCTGCGAACTGGCCCTGGCTGCAGTATTCTCTGGCCTGGTCCACCGTCATCTCCGTCAGCTGCATCTGGTCCGGCCTGCCGAAGTTCACAGCCACATGATCCACTGCGGTAAGAATGAACAGATAGTCCGCATCCACCAGCTCCGCCAGCTTGGCCGAGGCGAAATCCTTGTCGATCACAGCCGGAACCCCGGTATAATCCCCGTTCTCGTTCTTAATAACCGGGATGCCGCCGCCTCCGCAGGCAATGACAATATACTCATTGTCCAGCAGGTTTAATATTGAATCTCTCTCCACAATGGTCACCGGCCTGGGGGAAGGAACGACTCTGCGGTAGCCTCTGCCCGAATCCTCCACAAACTGAAGCTCCGGCCGCTCCTTCTTAAGCGCCTCCATGGCCTCCTTTGTCATAAAACTGCCGATCGGTTTGGTGGGGTTTAAAAATGCGGGGTCCCCTGGGTCTACGGCCACCTGGGTTACTACACTGGCCACATGCCAGGGCATTTTCCGGATTCTCAGCTCTTTTTTAATTCCCTTTTGCAAATGATAGCCGATATACCCCTGGCTCATAGCTGTGCACTCCATCAGCTCCATGGGGCAGATGCCTGAATCATGCCGGGCACCGATCTCAAAGGCTTTGCTGATCATTCCCACCTGAGGGCCGTTTCCATGGCTGATGATAATCTCATGGCCCTGGCTGATGAGGCCGATCAGGGAGGGGCAGGCCGCCTCAATCATCTCCTGCTGCTCCTCTGGGCTGCTGCCCAGGGCGTTTCCGCCCAGGGCAATTACAATTCTTGACATGCTGCAATTCCTCCTTGTTTAGCCTTCGTATACAATGCGTCCGTTTACCATGGTGAACACATTTTTTGTATCCAGAATCACTTCCGGCTCGCCCTCAAAAATGTTGTGGTCAAGAACGCAGATATCTGCGAATTTGCCGGGTGAGAGGGTGCCGATCTCGTCTGCGCTGTTGGCTGCGCAGGCGGAACCATAGGTGTAGGCGCTGACTGCCTCGTATACATTGATCCGCTCTGCGGGGATCCAGCCGCCATCCGGTTTGCCGTCAAAGGCGGAACGGCGGGTTACTGCATTGTAAAGGCCGTTGAAGGGATTGATCTCAACCACCGGGCTGTCTGTTCCGAAGGCCAGGGTCACGCCTGCATCCAGGAAACGGCGGAAGGGCCACATTAACTGGATTCTGTCCTGTCCCAGGTCGCGCTCTATACCATTGGGATCGATCATCAGGTGGGGCGGCTGCACGGATGCCACCACATTTAACTTGCTCAGTCTGGCAATATCCTCATACTGCAGATTCTCCAGATGCTCCAGAGTATGCTGCAGATAAGGTTTCTTTCCGTAGACCATCTCCGCTTCCTCTAAATAGTCCAGCATCAGGTGTATGGCCTGGTCTCCGATAGTATGTACTCTCATGCTCAGATCATTTTCCACTGCCTTTAACACCAGACGGCGCATATCATCAGGATTGGTGGACAGTTTGCCGCAGTCGCCTTCATAATAGGCATTTGCATAGGGCTCTTTTAAATAGGCGGTGTGACAGCTGGACACTCCGTCAAAGAAATGCTTCACGCCGGTGCATTTTAACATGGGGCTTCTGTACTGGTCCCGCATTTCCATGGGCCTGGTCATCTCATCGGTCATGGTGGGATACATATGGACGCGCACATTTAACTCACCTTTGTCCAACAGCCTGGAATAGATGTCGTCCCGCACAAAGTCCGCTCCGGGCACCGCCATCATGGATACATCGCACACAGAGGTGATTCCGAACTTGTTTAAGTTGGAAATAAGCTCCTTGTAGCACTGGTCTTCCTCCTCCTGGGTGAAGCAGTAAACCTTGCTGCTGAGGCAGGAGGCCGCACTCTCATGGAAAATGCCTGTCAGTTCGCCGTTCTCATCCTTGTCAATGGTACCTCCCGGAGGCGCCTGGGTGTCCCTATCAATGCCCAGTACTTCCATTCCCTTGGTATTGATCCACATGGTGTGGCCGTCTCCGCTGACCATGCATACCGGGCGGTTGGGGTATACTGCATCCAGCGACTTCTTGCTGGGCAGCACCGGATTTTCCCAAAGGGGATGATACCAGCCTGCGCCGATGAGCCAGCGGTCCTCCGGGATACGCTCTGCCAGCTCCCTTAATCCATCCACGCACTGCTGTTCTGAAGTGTCGGTAAAGCTGGCGTGTACCAATGGGGAGGAGTAAAGCCCGGACATGTACAGATGGATGTGGGCATCGTGCATACCCGGCATAATCACCTTATCCCCAAAATCCATGACCTTGGTTTCCGGCCCGGTGAACCCTTCCATCTGGTCAAAGGGGCCTGCAAACATTATCTTCTCTCCCTTTACCGCTACGAATCCGTCTATCAGTTTTCTGCCTGTTCCTTTATAAATCCGGCTGCTCTTTAAAATATAATCCGCTTTTCTCATCATTTTTCTTCCCCTCCATATTTCTTAACCGCTTCATTTCATACACTGCCATAACTGCCGCTGCTGCAAAGGCCAGGATATCAGCCACCGGCAGGGAGTACCACACGCCGTTCACCCCGAAGGTCCTGGTCAGAACCAGCATAATCGGTATACAGAACAGGATGTAGCGGCAGATTCCCAGGAATGTGGACGGAACCACCCGCTCCACGTACTGGAAGTAACAGGACATCACATTGGCGCACAGCCCCAGGGCCGAGCAGATAATTGCCATACGCAGTGCAGGTACCGCAACCTCCACCAGAGCTGCATCCCCGCAAAACACATCGCAGACCACATGGGCCCCCATGTAGAAAGCCAGGGTAAACACCCCCACTACCAGAACATTTCCAATCATGCTGACCTTAATCAGCTGACGGATTCTTCCGTACATCTTCTCGCCCAGATTGAAACTGGCGATAGGCTGCATCCCCCCTGTGACAGCTTGGGTAATCATCATCAGAATGTATATCACATAGCCGTTGATCACCGCATAGGCGGCCAGATCCATAGGTGTTCCGTAGGCTCCCAGAAAGTTGTTGATTACAATGCCGAACACCGTGCTGGAGGCCTGGACCAACAGGAACGGAAAACCGATTTTCATGATCTCCATAATCAGGTTCTTGTCAAAATGCAGATCCTCTTTGCGGATCTTAAGCAAGGTATTCTTGCTGAAAATAAAGTAAAGAATAAACAAGCCCCAGATTCCGATGGAGATGGAGTAATAAACCGCTCCCCCGGGAATTCCCAGTTTTAATATGTATGTGCTGACATACAGCCAGGCAAGCGCAATCACCGCGGAGCTGGTCATGGCCCAGGTGGCAATGGCCGGCTTCTCATCTACTCTTGCCATGTAGACCACAATATGTCCAATAACACAGAAGGGATAGCCCACCATGAATATGCGCAGGAAAATAATCATCATGTCCTTATATTCCGCCGGAGTACCCATCAAATCCGCCACAGGGCCTGCAAATATAAAGATAATCGCGGACAGAATAACCATGGCCAGCAGGGTAAACAGGGTTCCTTGTCCGTATGCCCTTCTTGCCCCTTCCGGGTCCCCGTTTCCCAACCGGATTCCGGCGATGGTGGAGATACCGATGGCGAAAAATCCCCCCAGTGCAAGCATCAGATACTCCATAGGCATAATCAGTTCCACGCAGGCCAGGCCCTCAGTTCCCAGCCCATTTCCAATAATAATTCCCTCACACAGCACCATGATGCACTGAGCAATCATTCCCACAAACGTGAGAAAGCTGTATTTTGTAAATAACGGCAGAATTGGTTTCGTACCCAGCTCCCGCCCCTCCTGCTGCTCTTGTCGTTCTCCCATATCAATGCCCTCTCCTTTCCGGTTAAATGAGGCCTCTTTCTTCCATAAAGCGCTCCAGTTCCTCCTTGGCAGCCTCTGCCTTCAGCTGGCTTGGCGCCTGCTCTCGCTGATACTGGGTGAAGTACACCAGCAAGCCGCGCATTGCGGTCAGTCGGTTTCCCGCCTCCTCAAATGCCAGAGAGCACTCGCTGTCCAGCACCTCGTCCGTCACATCCTCGCCTCTGGTGGCAGGCAGGCAGTGCATGAACTTGCAGCCAATGCTGGCCATCTGCATCATCTCACGGTTTACCTGGTAGTCGTGGAACACGCGTACCCGCTCCTCCTTGGGCATCTCGTTCTCATAGAGGCCGTACCACACGTCTGTGTAAATAAAATCGGCTCCGGTGAGGGCCTTCACCCTATCGTCCGTCACATCCCAGGTTCCGCCGGATTCCCTGCAGTTCTCCTCCATTATCTTCTTGTGCTCATCCAGCAGCTGGTGGCCTTCCGGGCCGTAGTGTACAAAGTGCATGCCCAGCTTGGTGGTGATGAAGCCAAGAGACGCGCACACCTGGGTGCCATCGCCCACAAATACTACCTTGCAATCCTCCAGCTTCTTGTTCTTTGGCAGGTTCTCAATGATGGTGCAGAGATCGCCGATTTCCTGGGTAGGATGGTTATAATCAGACATTGCGTTAAGCACAGGGATGCTGCAGGCCTGCGCCAGCTCCACAACGCTCTTGTGCTCAATCACGCGGGCCATCACAATGTCGATCAGGTTGGAAAGCACTCTGCCCGTGTCGCCGATGGTCTCATGGCCGCCCAGCTGGATCATACCGGGGCCAAGGTACTGGGCATGGCCGCCCAGCTGTTCCATAGCAGTTTCAAAGGACACGCGGGTTCTGGTGGAGGACTGCTGGAAGATCATTCCCAGTGTCTTTCCCTTCATCAGAGGCGGATTATAGCCTGCTTTGATGCACTGTTTGATCTCCAGGGACAGATGAATGATGTCCAGCAGCTCTTCCTTTGTAAAGTCGTTTGTGTCGATAAAATGTCTCAATGTTTTCATGATGATTCCTCCTGTTTTTTGATTTATAATAGTTTCTATTTTCCTACTTTGGCTGCTGCTGTGTGATGCAGTGGATGTTTCCGCCGCCGAATACGACTTCCTTTGTCCGGACGCCCACCACTTCCCGGTCCGGGAACATTTCCCGGATCTGGGCAAGGGCCGCCCCATCGTTCTCGTCCCCGTACTGGGGTACGATCACGCCGCCGTTTACAATGAGGAAGTTCATATAGGAAGCGATGCACACATCCCCGTCCTCCCTGGGCATGGTTCCCTGAATCTGATCAATGCCCTCAGCGCCCTCTAAAAGCACTGGTTTTTTTGGCAGGCACAGCTTATGTACCTTCATTTTTCTGCCCCTGGCGTCCACTGCCCGGCAGAGCTGGTCATAGGCTTTTCTGGAAGCCTCATAGAAGGGATTCTCCTCATCTTCCGTGTATATGCAGGCCGCCTCTCCAGGGCGGATGAAGCATGCCACATCATCAATATGCCCGTTGGTCTCCTCCGGGTCAATTCCGTCTGTGACCCAGATCACCTTCTCACAGTTTAAATAGCTGCAGAGCATCTCCTCGATCTGTTCCCTGGTCAGCTGCGGGTTGCGTCCTTCACTCAACAGGCACATCTCCGTGGTCATCACCGTGCCTTCCCCATCTACATGGAAGGAACCGCCCTCCAGCACAAATCCCTCCGTGCGGTAGGAATCCACGTTCTCGATCTCACACACCTTCTGGGCCACCGCATCGTCTGCATCCCACGGAAAATACAGTCCGTCCACCAGGCCTCCCCAGGCGTTGAATGTCCAGTCAATTCCTCTTACGGTGCCGTCCTCTCCCTTTATAAAGGTAGGACCGCAATCCCTGATCCAGGAATCGTTGCTTGCCATCTCCACCACCCGGATCTCCTCGGGCAGCCTGGCCCGGCAGTTGGCGTACTGTTCCTTTGATACGCACATGGTTACCGGTTCAAACCGGCTTATGGCCACTGCCACATCTGTGTAGGCCTTCTGTACCGGCTTGGCGCCGTTCCTCCAGTTGTCCTGCCGCTCAGGCCAGAGCATCCATACCTGCTTCTGCTCCTCAAACTCTCCCGGCATTCTGTAACCGTCTTCCTTTGGAGTGGACCCCATAATTCGTTTGGCCATTTCAAAACCCCCTTTATTTATTTTTCTGCGGCCGGTGCGGCGTATTTGGTGCGCCGTCACCGGATGACACAAGACTACCACCCGGGACGGCTGTTTTCCATCATCCCAGGATGTATTTTCATCTAATCCATAGGATGTATTTTTTTGTAATAATTGTCAATCATGTCCATAAACTCATCTAATCTTTTGTATATTTTCAATAAATTTCAGGAGGTTTCGACAGAATTTCAAATTGCAGTTCCGTCTTTTTAATGGTATAATAGGGACACTATTCCAAAAGGGGACGAAACCATGGACGTCATCTCATTTCTCTACACAATTTTCCTTCTGCTCCTGTATGCCTGCGTCATCAGCAGCTGCTTTTATGCCTGGATGAATACAGGGCATAAACTATACCTTCATTTGATCGCACTGTTTGTTTTCTTTCTGTTTGATCTGTCCATTATCTCCATCATTGAGTTTATATACCACACACCGGGACAGTTTTCTCCGGTCCCATCCGTCAGCTTTCCGCTGCTTCGGAATGTAGGTTTCTTCAGCGGAATGATTATCTACACATTTTTCTTTCTGTGCCTGATGGAGCGCTCCTTTGAGCTGCTGAACCTAATCCCCCTCCTGATTTACGCGGCCTGCATGGTTGTATTCGGCACCATCAGAAATTCTGCTGCGGCTGACTGGATGTACTTTACCACACGCTATGTCACCACTATCAGCCTGCTCTTTCTGCTGCGGATTCAGATCCGGGCCTGCGGCGACCGGATCGATGTGCAGCGCAGGGCTCTGGCCCTGCAGCTGAATCTGTTTATATTGGTATTTATGTGCCTGTCCTTTGTGGAAAATACAGTGACTACTATGTACTGGAAGGAATACTCCGGCTGGCTGAATTCGTTTGCACCAAGGCTCAGCGAACGGATCTTCTGTGAGGATATGTACTCTGTTATCCTGTCCTACTGGTGCCTCACTCAGTGTTATGATGTGATTAAAAACAAGCTGAACACAGCTGTCCTGCCTGTCAATATGTCCTCAGCCCTGCCTAAGGACTGTTATGACAGCGCTAAGGAGGAATTTGCACAGAAGCTGGGGCTGACGAAGCGGGAGCGGGAAATCCTGGATTTACTGCTAAAAGATATGACGAACCAGGAAATCAGCGGAGAGCTGGTGATCTCCCTAGGCACGGTGAAGACCCATGTCCACAATATTCTTCAAAAGGCGGAGGTCACTAAGCGTACCCAGTTGATGGAGCAGTTCAGGAATTTTGTACAAAAATAAAAACCCGGTGCTGGCTGCACTGGGTTTATAGATATCAAAACGGCCTATCAATGGTCATGCCCCTATCAGTGGGGTATCCGGGGTTCGCCTTTTATACCACTTTCTTTTGCCGGCCTAACGGGCCTTTCTCCTTTTATATGTGATAATTAAAGGCGGAACACTTAATCAAATGTTCCGCCTTCCAATCCCTTATTTATCTATCTTCTGATTGACTGCATACAGCACAATCCTCATGGTCACTTCCTTCTCCTCATCAATAACCAGAGTGAGGTAATCCCCTTCTTTTTTTACCACCCTTCCAACTACCCCTCCGATGGTGATGACCATATCCCCTGCAGCAATGGAATTATGCATCTCTTGCATCTTCCTGTGCTTTTTCTTATTAGGTATATATACAAAAACATACATTGCCACTATGACAATGACGCCATATGCAAGAAACAATAACCCTGGTGACATATCTTAAAAGTCCTTTCTGAGCCGAATTTATTACATTTTGAAAAACCTTTCGACTATACGTACAAATATGGCGGAGCCAATCCAGAATACATCCTCGTCCACATTGAAAAGCGGATTGTGGTGCGGTACATCCGTATGTTTCTCCGGGTTGGATGAGCTTAAGAACATGAATGCTCCCGGCGCTTTCTCCAGATAATATGCAAAATCCTCTCCGCCCATATTTGGCGCATCCAGATGGTCAATGACCATATCATCTCCCACCACGTCCCTGGCACAGTCCGCTGCCAGTTTAGCCATACCGGCATCATTGATAACAGGAGGCGCACCCCAGATCATTTCGTACTCAGCTTCCCCTCTGAAGGCTTTAGCAGTTGCCTCTGCAATCTCGCCAATCCTCTTAGCCAGCTCCTGGCGTACATCTTCCTCCAAAGCCCGGATAGTACCTTCAATCAGAACCTCCGACGGGATAACATTATAGGCGAAACCTGCTTTCACATGGCCGATAGTGAGTACGGAAGGCTTAACTGCCGGGATCTCACGGGCAATGATCTCCTGGAGATTGATGATGATATGGGCTGCAATGTTCACCGGGTCCACGCCTTTTTCCGGAGTGGAGCCGTGGCAGCCGATTCCTTTTACTTTTATCACAAATTTATCAAAGGAGGCCATACAGCAGCCCGGTACGGAAATCACGGTTCCTGCCTTGATGTCCTTGGAAATAATTGTTCCGATATGGGTTCCGAACACAGCATCAACGCCATCCATAGCACCCTCTGCACAAAGCCTCTGAGCGCCTCTGGAACCTTCTTCATCGGTCTGGAAGAGCAGCCTTACAGTGCCTGGGATCTGATCTTTATGTTCACTTAAAATTTTAGCCGCTCCCAGCAGCATGGTCATATGCGTATCATGTCCGCAGGCATGCATACATCCTTCATGTCTGGATATGTAGTCCACCTCATTGGCTTCCTGTATCGGAAGGGCATCCATATCTGCACGGAGCACAATGGTCTTCCCCTCTTTTTCTCCCTTAATGGTAGCAATGAGGCCGCTGTCCGTCTTATTCTCCACAAAAGGAATCCCCAGTTCCTTAAGCTTTTCTTCCACATACGCCCTGGTCTTGGGCAGTTCTCCGCCCAGCTCCGGAATCTGATGAAGCTCCCTGCGCATTCTGACCAGCTCTTCCTGTAATTCTTTACATTTCTCCCACATGATAATATATTACTCCTTTCCTGAAATTAGATTGCCGCAACCCATGATTATTTGACAAGTCCCTTTTTATAGAATACTCTTGCGATTAACAAGGTACCAAATACGGTGCACACAATGACTGCTGCTGCCGGAAGTCCGGTGGTCATTTTCAGAATTACGGGAATTGCCAATGCAAATACTGCCACCTTTGGATATTTAACCGCAAAATTCCCGAAGGTCGCTCCAAAAATTGCGGAACTGGCATATTTCGTAAGACCTACCACTATGAACTCAGGAAGCACAGATAAAACCGCTCCGCCTACGATAACTGCAGAAGTAGTGCCTATCAGGTTTGTAATGATAGAACCGCAGATTGCCATGGTGGAAACCACCTCTGCCTGGATTGTACCTGGTGTGGAATGTGTAACATCCAGGGCCAGAGCCGCGCAGGGAACCCTCATATTGCCGATATTTCCTGACAGGAAGCTAAGGTAGGTTCCTGTCATACCGAGAGCGGCATAGTAGGAAACCGGCTCCACAAAATAAAACGCTCCAAAGGAAGCAGCAACCATGCCCCATGCAGTAAGGACCGTGCTGATTGGCGGCCAGCAATCATAAGTGGTGCAAAGCCAGATTACCGGAATGAATGAGGTCAGGGCAGCCAGGATGTTCGTAGGTGAGCCAATAACAATACTGCTTTTTTTCCATTGTTTCATGATTTCATTATCACTCATTTATCTTCCCTCCTGGTCTATTTGAGTAACTGATCATATCCCAATGCGAATATCATGCCAATGATCATGGCGATACCCAGGGAATATTCCATCAATTTAGGATATTTTTTACATACGGTTTTCACAAGCAGGACCATTGAAACAGCACCTGCCAAAACTGCCAGTGTATTTCCCATCCCCTTTAAGATTTCACCTGCGTTCAGATAACCAAAAATACCAAGGGAGCACGCACCGCTAAGCACAACCAGCCATTTCATATCTCCACCGGATACCTTATTGCGCAGCGTCTCTAAAGACGGAGTGGCAACACCGGTAAAGAGAAGCCAGCCTGCGCCGTTTAAGGCCATGGTAAACCATGAAACCGCAAGACAGATCAGAGTATACTGCTCTGTGCCCAGAGTAACTCCACATGCCTCTGCACCAATATTTGCTGCTGAAAGCTCAGTGGCAGCAGCGCCGATGATGGAAAGACGGAGCCACGCCATGGGGCCTCCGATGGAAGCCATAAGTCCAACCATTACGATAAACACACCTAAAGCAGGACCTATGGCGGATATAAGTCCCACGCGGAAAGCTTCCTTGGGAATCTTCGGATCCAGACCTGCCGCCCTGGTAGTCTTGCTGCACTGCCTCATGTAAAGCACTGTCTGTATAGCAGATATGACAACCGTAACGCCGCATAAGAGCCACAGAATAGGTGAATTGGAAACCTGTTGGACTTGCTCAATATTACTCATTTCGCAACCTCCTTGCATAATGATGGTATAGTCAATTGGACTACACGATTAACGAGTTACTATAAATCTTATAAACATACACACCCCCCGTCAGCTGTTAATTTACATCAGCCAGTGATGTATTAAATTTTGTTTGAATTTAACAGATTTAGAAACATATCCGCTAAAACCTCTGTTCCTGAAACTGCATCATTGATATCTGTATATTCAGCCGGATCATAGCTATCTCCGATGGGGCCCGGCACAAAACGCATACCCTCAGGTGTGAATGCAGCTATATATAAATAGTTATGGTATGCACCGCTAATCACTTTATCTGGGGCAATACCTTTTCTCTCGCAGCATTCTTCGATGGCCGCCATTATTATGTCATCTGAAGAATGAGGCAGGTCTGTTTCAGTCTCTTCGCGGATGTCCATAATGTCCATGATTCCGATAAAAAACCAGCACACATGGGAATCGCACCAGACCGGGGCCTGGTCAGGATTTGTGCCCATCAGGGTCCCATGGATATTTCCCACAGCGTCCTCCGTGGCAGCCATGCCAGCATAGGACAACTGTTACATATTTTAAAATGATCCAAAATCATTATTTATTCTGCTCTTATTAGCTATTAATGACAATACGGTTCTCCCTCTCTTTCATTTCCGAAAATTTCACCAACAACTGCTTATAATCGCAGAAACAAACTGCCTTTTTTCCGGTTATTCCTACCTTTTTTCTGCAAATTTATATATTCTTCTATATATTATCATTATTTATTTGTACAGTCCTGGTCAAAGTGCACATTTTTTTCATTTAAATTCAAAAAACTGCACATTGCTTAATAATATGGCAGCTGATATAATTACATCTAGTTGTTTTAGAAAGGATGGAACACCATGGTTACAGTTGCAGATTTTACATCAGACCTTGAACAAATCCGTTGTGTTGCCGGATTTTGCGGGACAAACAGAGAAGTTACCTCGTTCACCATAATCGACACACCTGAAATTCTGGACTGGCTGCATGGAGGAGAATTTGTTGTGGATTCCGGATATATCACCAGTCATAATCCATCCATGCTGAAAGGTTTTATTGCTTCCCTTAAGAAAAAAGGCTGCGCTGCGCTTGGTGTAAAATTACATCGCTATCACAACGAGATTCCCGGCATCATACTTGACGACGGAAACAAACTGGATTTTCCCATATACGAAATGCCATATAATCTTTATTTTTGTGATTTTGCTTCTATGATTTATAAACGTATATTTGAAGAGCAGCTAGATGATATGTACCATGTTTCCATTGCATACAAGGATATTGTCAATTCATTCAGCAAGTATAAGGTACCGGAGAGAATGCTGTCTGAATTAAGCCTGGTGCTTAGAAATCCTGTTTTCCTGATAAATTCACAGTTTGAGCTGATAGAATATTCCTATGGTCCAAGTGACGATTTTTCTTTGCAGAACCTCCTTCACAAAGAAGTTTTGATGGAGCTGGATATAAATATACAGAATAATCTTCTGAAAAGGCATCAGCAGCAGCCATACCAATTCCACCAATTTTCTATCAGCAGCCCAAATGGTGAAAGAAACTGTATTCTGTTATCATCGGGAAACATTGACGGAGATACAACGTTCTTAATTATTCCGGAGATAAACAAACTGGAAGACTGGCATTACAGGGTTGTAAAAGATGTATCGGCCCTATTTCAATTAATATCTAATAATAAAGTAAACACCCAGGATTTTGCGGCTTCCGTAATCATGGCGCAGTCAAATTCAAACGAAACGATTCTTCGCTATTGCAAAATGTACAATTTTGATTACTCCAAACACCGTATTTGTTTATCCATAGAATTTGACAGTGAGGTACCCACCACATCCACACGTAAATATATAACCAGAGAAATCTTCTCATCCATAACCACCTGGATCATGAATACCTATGGATGCAACGTTTTTTTCCTAAAAACTCACACCCATTATGTTCTGTATCTGCTCTTTTCTGATGTCATATCACAGGAAACAGCAGAATACCAGGCTTCGGAAGCAGCAAAAAAAATCTGGCATATTTTTAATCACAATAATATTTCCACATATATTGGTGTCAGCTTATATTCCTCTGATCTACAGCAGATTTCAAAAGCGTTTTTTCAGGCTATCGACGCAATGAAATTGGGCAGAAAACTCTATCCGGAAGAAAATGTGTTTTTATTCCGCACCATTCAGGTTTACCAATGGCTCTCGACCATGCCCCAGGAAAGTCTGGAGGAAATGTACAGAGATACCATAGAGCCCTTAAGCAAGGCCGGTAATTCCGATGTCAATTATGTCCATATATTGAGAACCTATATCGGGAATCATTATAACATCAGCAAAACTGCGTCTTATCTTCATATCCATCGCAATACCCTGATGAATTATCTGACCAGAATTCAGGAATTGCTGCCTTACAATATCGGGCTGCCTGAAAATATGCTGAAGCTGCAAATAGGCATACATGCAATGTATTTATTGGACAGAAATAGATAGCTATACCCTATCTTTTAGATTATTCGCCTGCTCTTGGCATGCGGCTGTATTTACTGTTATATATTAAAAACGGGGATGAAAAGGCCCTGGAAGAATCATCTCCCAGGGCCAGGGTATCTATTTCCTGCGCTCCCTTTGTCTGTAATAGCTGCTTCAGAAAGAAAAACCTGTGCACCATACCAACGAAGTAAGATTATAATGCCCACACAGCCCGGGAGAGCTTTTTTGGAAGAAACTATGCCGATTTCCCGGCGTTAGGGCTTTCCCGCTCTGAATTCGTTGAGATGGATACGGTATTATCAGCAAAAGGATCTCTCAAATGTATCCTTACCATATATTTCCCCGGTACAGAGCTGATCCTTGCCCATCTCATGAACCGCTGTACTCCCGGCGCTGTCCGGCTTATATTTGAGCAGGTACAGAAATCCTTAGGTGGGGCTTATGAATTCATCTCTGTGTTTCTCCTGATCCTGACAGACCCCGGAGGGATTCGGGGCTCCGGACCGTCTGGAGACAGCCCCGGATGTTATGCAGAGGACCAGCATTTATTATTGTGCCCCATGCGCAGCAACCAGAACGGCGGCATTGAAAACGTCCACTCCATACTTCGCATGATACTCCCGAAGGGAACCGTTTTTGAGCCATTGACACAGTGGGATATCAGAAAAGCTGTAAATCATATTAATTCCGTTACTCGGGGGAACCTCAGCAGAGAAACGTCATATAGACCGGTACTAAAAAATATGGCCCCGATATACTCAAAGCCTGGCAGCTTACATTCATCGTTCCAGATGAAGTGATATTGTCACCCAAGCTGCTGTAAAATAAAATCACTTAAGAAACCACCGCCCGGCCGGTAACTATCTTTATCAAGTCAATCTGCGGAATTTAGTCTTGCATACGGAATTTAAAATTTCAATTCAGCCTTTTCTTATTTCTTTTTTTTGTTCCTATAATCAATAAAATTCCAACGGATCCAAATATCAACACTGCTATGGTATTCTTTTCAAAATCCTTTTTGTAAGAAAGTCCTATTCCACCTATTCCCGCCCGATTGTAGAAATTTGATGCCCTTACAACATCATCATAATAATAAATGGAGAAACCATTTATGTTATCATTATTACTATTCTGTGCATTTGAAGGTATCGTTTTCTCCCTATTTTTTGCTGCTGTAGGCCATTCCCCATTAAATACATGTGTCGTAGACTTCTGCGCAGGAATCACAAATTCAGGTTTTTCATCAGCATTAAATATGATAGCTGCAGGATATCGAATGCCAGGAAGTCCTGAGACAACTTCGTATGAATACTCATCACTGTTGTACCCCGCCTCCTCAAGAGAAGTTGTTACAGTATTGTCATAATCAACCGTTTCTGCATCATATACATAGACAGCTCCCACAGTCCAAATATTTAATTTCTGTTTGAGCGTTTCTTTTGCATCTTCCGGAATATCATCAGGAATGGATGTTACCTTCGTTATATCAACCAAAATCGTAAAACCGTCTGTGTATACGGGAATTTGCCACTTATAATAACTGTTTTCCAATGATTCTTTAAAATCATTTGTTTTTAACAACTCGGAATTGGCATAAACTTTATATGCTCTTTCCATTTCCACCTCATCCGCTTCCACATCCCGGTTGAGTTCTCCACGTGCTCCACCATAATTGATATGATATAAAACCTCATCCTTCATAGAAAGAATCTCCTGATACTCGTTTCCTTCTGAAGGTATCAAGCGTTCTGATGCATATGACGTAAAACTGAGATTAAGCAATAAAGAGATACAAACAAACATGCCGATGATTCTTCTCATAACATATCCCCCTTTTCTGATAAAGGATATCCAGGTCCTCCAGCTTCTGTTACGCGGTCTGGTTAACCCAGTTTCCTTTTTTCAGTTTCTGGATCTCTTGCCGCAACGATGGCTGCTGCTCTCCGGTATCTTCCACAGCAGTCTGCTCATTGCCGGCAGACACTGTGGTTGGATTGCTTATGATGACTGCCGCACATATCACATAGAATATAGCCTGTTTTAAATCTGTCTCTTTTTCATCCTCTGTTCTCCTTTGACTTATCCGGAATCACATAATTTACCAACTCAGTATACCATACCTGTTCCTTCTGAGTAAAGTATGCAGTTAGGGCGTCATGCTTTGATTATTTTATTAAATGCAGTGGGTTCCTCAATCTGGAATACAGCGGAATAGGTAGTAATCAAACAGAGTAAGAATGGTTGGGGCGCAGAAGGAAATCATCAACAAAATGTTACAGACCATCTGGTCCAACAGACAAGTCCAGGTAACATTAGATTCTACAGAAGCAAACAGAAATATAACCTAGTTATACCAGTAAGAGATGGTTGTCACCATAAATGAAGAACAAAACCAACGGTAAGCGTCACTAGTTATTACTGTTGCTTTTCTGTTTTAAGTCAATCCTATTTTTCGGACTGCTTCATACTTTAAATGTCGCCGCTTTTAATAAGCAGAGGCCCGGAATTCAGCCAACGCAAAAAAATGCCTCCCAAACAGTAGCGATACCTGGGAAAATCTTTTTATGTCTATGTGAACAAATTTCAACCGATACTGCTTTTTTTGACGGGTGGTTAATCTATGTATATGCTGAATAATCCACAATGTTGTTTTTCTGAAATTATAAGGGGTGGAAGGAGGAGACTTTAGAGTGATTCTGGGAAAAACCGGGAAGAAAGCTTAAATTTTCATGTAAAATAAAAAAGCCCAATCGAAATTGAGTATTTGGGAGTAGTGGTGCATATAATATTGTAAAGCAACTTATTGATTTTTGCTTTACAATATGTTAAACTAATTATGAAAAAGGAGGTGGCATTTATGGCACAAACAATGGTTAATTTCCGTATGGACGAAGATTTAAAAAAAGGGATGGAACAGGCTTGTAAAGAAATGGGGCTTTCAATGACAACTGCTTTTACCATGTTCGCAGCCAAAGTTAGTCGTGAAAAAAGAATACCGTTCGAGGTTTCAGTTGACCCGTTCTATTCTGAAAGTAATATGAATTATTTGCGCTCTATTGTGGCTGATATAGAATCTGGGAAGGCTAAACTGGTAGAACACGATTTGATAGAGGATTGAGTGTATGAAATTACTTTGGGAAGAAAAAGCGTGGTAAGAATACTGCGAGTGGCAAAACGAGGATAAGAAAACACTCAAGCGAATTAATTCTATAATTAAAGATATACAAAGAGGAACCTTCGACGGTATTGGTAAGCCCGAACCACTTAAAGACAACCTTAGAGGCTGGTGGAGCAGACGAATTGACGAAACAAATAGAATTGTCTATTGTGAGAAAGAAAATGCGATTATTATTGCGTCTTGCAAGGGACATTATAATGATTAACAAGAACAGTGGCAAGCACTTTGCGAGGCATCCCTACCGCCCTTTTGCAAGAGTTAAAACAGAATCCACAGTCTCGTCAACCACCCATGACTAAAGCCATATCTTTATAAGCCAAAAACCCTGGGAGACTCATCTCCCAGGGCCAAGGCATCTATTTCTCACGCCCTGAAAAACACCCATTTCCAGGCCGCAAATCCACTCAATTCCCCCTCAAAAACCACTATATCTTGTGGTTTTATCCTTCATTTTCTCCAAAACCACAATTCGTCATCTAAACTACCGTAGCTTAATGTGGTGCTGCGGTGGAATAGATGCCAATCCAGAAATACTGATCCTACAATTCCACCAATGGTCGATTTCATATACTGTTACAATGTTTTCATCCTATGAAATCGCTGCATCATATCCTGCTAAAATCATTTTAGCCTTTCGTACAAAACCGCATATTGCATGGAACAATTATAGTAGTTCAGCAAAAATTCAATTTACTCTCCATCATCACATTCGATAAAATATAAAAACCAGCAAATTGCCAGTAGGTCCGCCGCCCCTCCCGGGGATAGGTTCTTACTTATAAACTGATGATCCAAATCTCTTATTATTGCCGCAGCCGGATATTTCTCCTTATTGAGAATTTCATTCAGCTGCTTTTTCACATCTATATATGTGGGATAATCAGATCTTGCAATGATATTCGTATCAACCGCTTCCGACAATAAGTAGAGAAGCGTAATGCTTCCCGCTTCATCCTTTGTATAGCCTTCTGCCAACGCCTTTTTCAATATTGGAATACCTGTATTGAGAACGGTGGGAAATCCATCCGCCGCTTCTCCTCTGACACCCTTTATTCCATATTTCTTATAAAGCTGACATCCTGCTGTTGGCCGTTGCTGCTCTATATGGTTAAAAACAAACTCTGCATATGTCTTCGACAGGGCACCGCATTCCCCCAAAATCTGTTCTGCTGTAAGTTTTCCCCCGTTTCCTTTTAGCCTTCCAATCGCGCCGCAAATAATGCCTATTGAGAAAATAGCTCCTTTATGGGTATTCACATTTTGGGTTTCATTGAACATTGCACTTTCAGCATTCATTCCTTCATACTGCAATTTCCGAAATGTTTTCTCAGGTGTTTCCATCGCGGTTTCAATGCCGATTCGGAGCATTGATTTGAAATGCGGAATAAGAGCTACCGAACTATCGACAAAGGAATAAAAATCCATGTCATGATGCGAGCCGTTATTAAAACGATCCACCAATCCTGGTTTTGGTGATACAGAAACTTCGTAAAGCAGCGCCTTCATTGCGAAACTCGCTATCTTTTCTATAAAATTATCAAAAAAGTATTCTTCCATCATCTGAAACGTTTTCTTCTGAAGTTCCTCTGCCGGATGGACTCTGCGGGAAGAGCACCGATGAACGGGACCACCGCAAATCAAACACCTGCGTTCACTCAGCCCCACTACTCCCCGTTCCATCTTTATTCCGTCATGAGCCAAAACATCAATATCAAAAAGTCTTCCCAGCGGATGCGTGTCTTCTATTTCTGACATGATACATTTTATTTCTATATTATCGCAATCCACAACAATAAAAGCTTCATTTCCCGTAGCCTCATGTATCTTTTCAAAAAAAAGAACTGCAATACCTCTAACTCTTAACTGATTAAAAATGCATGTTACTCCTTCTTCGAAGGTTTTCTGAATCAAATCAGAATTTTTCACCGGCCCCGCAATATTCAAAGTAAAACAGATTACGTTTTTTTCATATTTCCGTATTAATTCCTGCTGGCGGAATGCTCTTGCTTCCCTCGCTGCCATCATGTCTGTAACCTGTACTTTTCTGATTTCCATCTTCACACCTCTTTATAATCAGTAGTGTATGACGTCCTGCGCCTTTTGTATTGCTTCCAATACCGGACGCGCCTCCTCTGAGTAAAGATATTCCCATGTTGTTTTCGGAACAAATGGACAAACGCTTTCCAGCTGTCCATCGTGAATCCACTGTCTCACTTTACTGGCGCTGATTACTTCCTCATTTATCTTTTTCCGCGGAATTTCTTCTGCTTTAATGCCCACCTTATTCAACTGTTCCAGCATTACACGATTGTACATAGATGTTACCATACTTTTCTTTTCTTCTCCCACAAATCGATTCGTAATGCCAAGTTCTCTGGCAATTATTTCAAATATTGCAATGTCCAGTTTTGCATGAGCCTCACATACAACCGCCTCTTCTTTAAGAAAATAACTGGGAAACGTTCCCTGTGAAATTATATACGGTCCGCTTGCATGACAAATCACATTTTTCAGATGCGCAGTTCCCTTTTTTACCAGGTCCTGTCGGACAGAAAATGGAAACATGCTGCAGTCTTCACTTACCACAAAAACATGAAGGATTTCACACTTTTTTGCCGCCTCCTCAACAAGAAACAGATGTCCCATTGTAAATGGATTGGCGTTCATGACTACCGCTCCGACCTGCTTTCCCAAAGACTCAACATCATGACTCTCTCGTTTCAAACTGTTTAAATAATTGGGAAATCCATTTTTCCTGTTCTCCAAAAAGGTAATCATCCCATCTACATTTGCAATTTCATAAAACCCCAGATCCTGAAAGAAACAGGCCTCCCTCATTTTTGTATAAATAAACAGATGCGTATTTCCCCTGGATATCTGATACTCTGTCAAATGCCGGATCAACAGACTCAAAAGCCCTCTCCCTTGATAGCGATGATCCACCGCCATACAGCGGAGAGTATTTCCAAAGCAGCTTCCCGTGGCCACCGGATTTCCAATATCATCTAAGATGACACATGTATAATCCAGATTGCCATCCCTTTGAATTCCTTCCTGTTCCAGGAGCCGAGTCACTGCAAGATTCATTTTACTGTCTTTTTCAGAAATACCCTCCACCATATAATCCATTTCTATTTCACCTCTCGCACAACATCCATAATGGTTCCGTCGCGGCCCTCAATAATACCTACGATTCGTTCACCAAACTTAACCGGCTGCGGAGTGCCTACGATATCATACGCGATATCCCTTAATTCTTCAATTGTCCTCAGAGGAACACAATCGGCATTCTTTAACGCCTCCAACAAATCCTGTCTGGCCGGATTGACTGCCACTCCATAATCGGTTACTACCACATCAATGCTTTCTCCCGGGGTTGTCACTGTTGTCACATCCGTACAGATTGCAGGAATCCTTCCCTGAAGGAGCGGACATATCACGATCGTACATTTTGCGCCCTGGGCGGCATCAGGATGTCCCCCCTGGGCGCCTGTAATGATTCCATCTGAACCAACTACCACATTACAGTTAAAATGTGTGTCAACTTCCAATGCCGCCAATACCACATAGTCCAATTTGTTGACGAAAGAGCCTTTGTTAAACGGATTGGCGTAAGCGCCTGCACTGATTCTGTGATGATTCGGATGTTTTACGGAATTAACGGCAAACAAGTCAAAGTCCTGCGTATCAAGTAATTTTCCTACAAGACCTTTATCCAGCATATCGACCATTCCTTTGCTCATACCGCCCACAGCAAATCCCATCTTAATTCCACGTTCCTCCATAATTTTGGCAAGCAATGCAGCAGAAGCAATGGACGCTCCTCCAACTCCGGTCTGATAAGAAAATCCTTCTTTAAAATATGGCGTATTAATTACGACCTGGGTGCAGTAATCTGCCATCATAAGTTTTCTGGTATCCGTTGTTGGCTTTGCCGCCCCTGTCGCAATCTTTTCCGGAATGCCTATTGCATCCACCACACACACATAATCCACCCTTGTCATGGCAACATCCGCCGGAAAATTGGGAAAGGGAACAAGACAGTCCGTAACCGCAACCACTTTATTTGCATGCTGTCCGTCAACAAAGGAATATGATAACACACCGCAGTCGCTCTTTCCTCCAATGCCTTTGCAGTTACCGTAATCATCACATGTCGGCGCTCCGATAAATGATATATCTATGATTGTCTCCCCACTCTGGATTGCCCGCACACGGCCTCCGTGCGAACGCATGATTGCAGGCTTTTTCAGCTTTCCATGTGATATGGCCTCTCCGATTTTTCCTCTGACTCCTGATGATTCGATTCCGGTAATTGTCCCATCCTCGATATATTCCAGTAATGGATCATGTGCTTTTCCAAGAGAGCTTGCACAAATTGTTACATCTTTGAGCCCCATATCATGGATTTCCTTCATAACCATGTTGACTACGAGATCTCCTTCTCTGAAATGATGATGAAATCCAAGTGTCATACCATCATGAGCTCCGCATTTTTCAAGCGCTTCCCGAATGGAAGATACCATTTTACTTGTATTGTGATCCATGACAGGTTTTACAATCGGTCCCTGTTTTCTGTACTCAACACCTTCTTTATAGTTGTTGCCCTGAAACGGTTCCTTTCCCGTCAATTTGAGAATTTCATCCGGAATTTCACGTCCTACTGCATTTAACATCTTAAAATTCCTCCTTCAAAACTCCTGACGCTTTTGCCAGTTCAATGGTCCGCTTTGCTCCGTCATAAAAGGCAATATCTATCATTTTTCCATCCACTGTAAAAACACCGATTCCCAGCTTCTTTTTTTCTTCTATTTCTTTTACTACTTTCTGTGAAAAAACAATCTCCTTTTGTGTCGGTGTATATATTTCATGAACCGGAGCAATCTGCCGCGGGTTAATGATGGATTTTCCGTCAAATCCCATCAAATGGATTGTTTCTACATCCTTTTTGAAACCTTCCATATCGTCCAGATCGGTATACACAGTATCAAAACATTGTACACCTGCGGCCCGGGCTGCTATAATCATGTGCTGCCTTGCTCCCATAAGTTCCACCCCGGTACCTGTAATTCTTGTCTGAAGATCTTTTGTGTAATCTCCTCCGGAAAGAGCAATTCCAAATAGACGTTCGGAAGCATTGCAGATATCCAGCGCGTTTAACACACCTTTTGCCGATTCTAAAGCCGCCATAATCAAAACTTTCCCTCGCTCGATTCCAAATTCGTTTTCTGCCTCTTCCACCGCCTTTTCTACCCGTCTCACATCCTCTGCAGTCTCTGTTTTCGGAATGCGGATACCATCTGCCCCCCCGGCTACTGCACACCGGATATCCTCTTTCCAGAGCTCTGAATCAAGACCATTGATTCTTACGATACACTCGATGCCCCTGTAATTAATCTCCCGCAGGGCATGGTACAAAGAAAAACGGGCTGCGTCTTTTTCTTTTTCCGCCACAGCATCCTCAAGGTCAAGCATGATACTGTCCGGCTTATAAATATATGGATCCTTAATCAGTCCTGGTTTCTGCGCGTTTAAAAACATCATTGTTCTTCTGAGTCTTTTTTTATTTGGATTCATTATCGAACCGCACCTCCCCATGGCACATCTGTTTTCTGTCCGGCGCTTCTGTACACAGCGCACTCCACACGTGCCTTAATTGTACAATCTAATGCTCCTTTGTCCACAATACTGATAAATACATCTTTCACATCCAGGCGCTCCAACGTCTCCCTGACCACTTTCTGTATCTGCTCTCCGAACTGATTCATAACCACACTTTCAAGCTCCAATTCCACGCTGCCGTTACCCGGTTCAACCGTCACCATACAATCGCTGGACTCGAGCGTTCCGGCAATTGCCGCTTTGTCAATCTTCATCTTTTCACCTTCTTTTTAACTTTAATAAAACAACCCGCCAAGATTAAACACACCAAGCGAAGAAAGAATTACATTTAAAAGTACATTTCCTACCGAGAGAAGGAACAGCGTCCGAAACATCTTGTTCAGTTCAGCCGTACTGGTTTCTCTTGCCGCAGAATAAGATGACATAATAATTGCACCTCCGGTAGATAAAGGGCTGATTGCCGCTGCAAATGATGTAGCTGTTATTGCTGAAATCAGTTCCACGTAATTGACGCCGCTTCCAAACTTTTCGCACACCTCTGCCGCAATTGGATATAAAGTCGGCATAACAACCCCCGTTGTAGAACTGACCCAGGACAAGATTCCCGAGGTGGCCGCCAGTATCGGAACCGCTGTCTTTTCAATCATAAATCCTGTCAGGAAATCGGAAACCAAGGTAATACCGCCCAGTGTATCAATCACATTAATCAGGACACCAACTCCACATATAAACACAAGCGTCCCCCACGGAATTCCTTTTATTGCTTTCTTTTCATCAACAACACCAAGAAGAACTAAAACAGCAGCTGTGGCAAATGCAAACAAACCTGTGTCAAGCTTAAATCCGATACAGCATACAACCATTACAACGATTGCCGCAATCGTAAGCAGCTGATCCCGATTAAACTTTGGAATGTCTGAAAGCTTCAGCGGATTGTCCGCTTTTACTTTATAACCTTTATACAGTATGTATACAACAAGTGTAAACAAGAACCCTGAAAGCAGTGTTGACAAAAACAGATGAAGGCCAAATCCACTGTAACCCAGAGGCTCCGAAAGATTTTTAGCTAAAACACCCGTCAAAGAAAGAACCGATGCACATCCGGCATTCGCCCCCAGTTTTGCATAAAGAGACGTTGCCATAGGATTGATATCCATTTCAAAGGCCAGATACATAGCAAATGTTGTCATCAAAATGCCTGCCGCAATATGCCCCGGACCGATTGCTGAAATGAATGCCGACAAAAAAAACATCAGAATCGGAATAAGGATTGTCCGTTTTCCTACAAGTGCAACCACCTTCTTAGAAAACAGATCCAATGTTCCATTATTGGATGCCATACCAAACAGGAACGTAACACCCACCAAAGTCACAAACATGGAACTGCTGAATCCTCCCACAATCTCTTTTGCCGACATGCCTCCAAATGTTCCGAGCGCAAATGCAACACCAATAGAAAGGAATCCCAGATTTACTTTTCTTATAAAACCTATTGCCACTACCACTACAAGCACAATAAGCGAAATAATTGAAAGACTCATAATATTTCCTCCACACATTTTAAATAGCGATTCTTGTTCCGGCTAAAACCGTACTCTTGCTACCCCTTCCATAATCAGATTCGCAGTGCGAAATCCAAACGTATCTTTGATTTCAGGAATCTTATTATGCTGCTGAAAGTCAACCCCGCATTCTAATATACCACCGGGATGTCCAATTCGTATATACTGCGTATCCATATGTTCTGAACACACCTGATTCACTATGCTGTCGGGAACCACAGCCGCTGCTGCAGTACACATGGCACCCGTCATGGCATAGCTGGGATGTGCTTTCTGCATAGACATCATTCTGGAGACCAAATCAATACTATCCTGTGTCACAGTCTCTCCATCCATGGTCTTATACTCTTTGGGCTGAGCTACAAATGCCATTTTGGGAATTCCAGGAGTCTCCCAGGCGGATTTCTGGTAATCGTCAATCAATCCCAGCTTCACTGCCGCAAGTCCCCGAATCTTTTCCAATAAAGCAAGTACTTCATCATCTGCATTCACAGCATCCGGAAGTTCCTTTCCCGTAAGTCCTATGTCCTCCGCCGTCACAAACACAAGAGGGTTTGCCGCATCAATAATGGAAACTTCTACATTTCCCAGTCCCGGAACTTCCAGTACATCAACTGCATTTCCTGTGGGCAGCAATCCCTTTCCCAATGTTCCCGCCGGATTTACAAATTTGAGTTTTACCGGTGAAGCCTTACCCGGCACTCCTGCTATACTAAAATCGCCCTCATATACCACATTTCCATCTGAGGTCTTGATATCAGCAACAATCAGCTTATCCGTATTCGTATTATATATTCTGACTGATGTTTTATCATTTTGTACTTTAATCAAGCCTTTTTCAATGGCAAACGGTCCAACACCCGATGAAATATTACCGCAATTTCCTTTGTAGCTTACGATTGGTTTATCCACAGATACCTGTGCAAATGTATAATTTACATCTGCGTCAGGTCTGGGAGAAGGACTTACAATGGCCACCTTACTCGTCACGGACTGTCCGCCGCCCAGTCCGTCTATCTGGTTCTTATCCGGACTTCCCATCATTCTGAGCAGTACATCATCCCATTTTTCGCGATCATCCGGAAGATCACTCTCCAAAATATAAACCCCTTTGCTTGTTCCGCCCCGCATAATAGTTACCGGAACATGGAATAGCCCTGTTTCTTTATTTAACATCAGATTCCCTCCTGCTGTTACTGAACAGAATTATGTTTGCGATTGTAATTTATCAAAGAACCACAGCGGATAATTTCTTTTTCTTCCTCTGTCAGCGGCTCTATTGCCAGTGATAATTTTCTTGTTTTATCGCCAATAATAAATGCCGTAATTTCCTTCATGTCGGTGTTAAGCGCTTTTTTAATATCAGGTACAAATATATAATCATCCTCTGAAAAATCGGCAGGACCATTCAAAATAAAGGGTACCATTCCCCAATTAATCAAATTCGAGCGATATCGCTTTGTCGCATATTCTACTGAGATATTCGCTCCGCCAAGAAGCACTCTCTGGCAGGATGCCGCCTGTTCACGTGCCGAACCGTCTCCCGGCTTTACCGCATATATTGTACTTGAAAGATCAATTGACTCATCCTCTACTTTTTCATATCCCGGGATCGTATGTATTTTATCAAGAATTTCTCTGATTTCTTCAGGACAATTCCCTTCTTTTCTTGCCTTTTCATTATTCATCACCGCTTTTGCTTTCCCTACATACTCCGGCACCCGTCTGCTTAATGTAAACTCAGCCAGCCCCATAGGATTGGATCGGAATGAACCGGTTTCTCCGGACGGGATAAGTTCATCCGTTGTTGTTACAGGATCCGTGATATACGCGCATACCTTTAGAAGCATATTCTCATTCAACTCCGGAAGCTCGGGCCAGGCCTTAATATTGGGACCACAGATAAGTTCCTCTTCCGGATTGCCCTTTCCAAACCCCTGATAAACTCTGTTTGCATATACTTTGGAATCATAATGATACTCAGGACACTCATAAACATATCCCAATTCATCCGCCGCTGTGATTCTTCCCCGGTTGGCTGAAGTTGCCGCAACAGAACGCGCATCCATCAAGGCTACACTTGCAATCTGTCCATTACCCGGCTTAGATCCCTCACGATTGGGGAAGTTTCTTGTCGTATGTCTAACCGCAAACTGTCCATGCGCCGGTGTATCTCCCGCACCAAAACACGGCCCGCAAAATGCAGTGCGAATTGTCGCTCCGGCAGCAGCCAATGTCTCAATTGCTCCTTTCTTTAAGAGATCCATCATAACTGCCTGAGAGCTTGGATAGACACTCAAATTAAACGCATCATTCCCTGTGGATTTATTTTCCAGCAGATAAGCAGCCTCCATAATGTTCGAATACGTTCCTCCAGAACAGCCTGCAATTGTTCCTTGATCTGCATACAAAGCTCCATCATGGATTTTCCCTCTAAGGTTCAACTGCAAATCCGGATTTTTAATTAATTTTTTCGCATTTTCTTCCACTTCGTGAAGAATGTCATCCAGATTTTCATTTAATACACGAATTTCATATCCATTTGAAGGATGGAACGGCAATGCAATCATGCTGTGTATGGCAGACAGATCGATGTAAATGCATCCTTCATAGTATGCAATCTTTTGGGGCTCAAGTTTTTTATACTCGCTGCCTCTTCCATGAGCAGCCAAATACTTTTTCGTATCTTCATCGGTTCTCCAGATTGAGGAAAGACAGGTAGTTTCCGTAGTCATTACGTCAATACCATTTCTGTAATCCGTACTCATTGACGAAACACCCGGTCCAACAAATTCCATCACCTTATTCTTCACATATCCATTCTTAAAAACTGCTGTAACAATCGCAATCGCAATATCCTGCGGGCCGACTCCCGGGTTGGGCTTTCCGTCTAAATATACAGCAATGATTTCCGGATACTTTATATCCCATGTCTCTTCCAAAATCTGCTTTACCAGTTCCCCTCCGCCTTCTCCAACAGCCATCGTTCCAAGCGCTCCATAACGTGTATGTGAATCAGAGCCGAGAATCATCTTGCCACATCCCGCTTCCGTCTCCCGCATATATTGATGAATCACACCCATATGCGGCGGAAGGTAAATTCCGCCATATTTTTTTGCGGCAGTTAATCCAAACACATGATCATCTTCATTAATCGTACCTCCCACTGCACACAAACTGTTATGGCAGCAAGTCAAAACATAAGGAATCGGAAACCGCTCCATCCCTGATGCACGCGCTGTCTGGATAATCCCCACATAAGTCAGATCATGGCTGGTAATTGCATCAAACCGAATTTTCAAATTCTCTTTATTTGTTCCGGTGTTGTGCTCCTGCAGGATACCATAGGAAATTGTACCTTCTTTATACTGTTCCTTTTTTTCCAAAAATTCGCTTCCGGCATCATTTTCTTCAACAATCGTTTCACCCTCCAGAAGGAACACACCCGAATCATATAATTTCATTCTTCTCTATCCTTTCACTGATAATGAATTCAGACTGGCCAGATCTGTTTTCTATATCCATATTGTATATCTCTAAATACAATGTGTAAAATTCATATTTTTTATTTATTTCATTCATTAAAGCTATGTTTATATCTATTTTTCACATGATTAAACTCGATTTTTTGTTGATTTTTTCTAATTTCCTTCTGATATTCACTTAATATCCTAATTTACTAAATATACATATTTTTCATAAAAACTATAGTTTGTAACTATTTCTTGTCAACACAAAATAAAACGATTATAATCAATATATCGTTAAACATTTTATATTTATCTACATATTAATAGATTTACAGAAAGGAATTCTTTCATGGATTTTCGAGAACTGAATTACGTCCTTGCAATTGAAAAATATCATAACATTACCAAAGCTGCGGAATCTCTTTATGTGAGTCAGCCGACATTAAGTAAATTTCTTGCAAACCTGGAACACGACCTTGGCCAAAAACTTTTTAGAAAACTTGGAAATAAGTACATCCTGACTTTTGCCGGACAAAAATACGTAGATACGGCAAGAGAAATCCTTCTTTTGAAATCGAATTTGGACATCGAGCTTGCCGACATCCTGAAAAAAGATGTAGGTGTTCTCAACGTAGCTTTTCCACGCATGCGGTGCACCTACATGCTTCCGGCTACATTACCTGTATTTCAGGCTGAACACCCCAATATTAAAATAAATGTCTTTGAGGGAAGTTCTGACGAAAATGACAAACTTTTATTAGAAGGAAAAGCTGAAATCGCATTTTACAGCAAGCCGGAAACGCTGAATCCATTAATTGATTATGACACCATACGTAAAGAAGAAATGCTCATCTGTCTCTGCAAAGATCATCCGCTCGGCAGGTATGCACAGCCCAATCCCTCCAGCAGGTATCCACGATTAGATCCGAAATTATTGAAAAACGAATTGATTCTCCAACTGATGCCTGAACAGAGAACACGACAGATTACCAGCCGATATTTCAGCAACATAGGTCTAAACTTTGAAAATGTCATGACAACCAGCAGTCTGCCTGCAATCATGGAACTGGTTTCCGTTGGCTATGGAGCCTCATTTATATTCGAGACCCATCTCATGCACCATCATTTTACCAAATCCATTGACTGCTACAGTTTCGGTGAACCCCAAACCTTATCTGACTTTGTTGTAGCTTCCAGACATGGAAGCTATCTTCCCTCCTATGCTCACGATTTTATTAAGATTGCTCGAGATCTTTTTAATAATAACAATTTATAGATACTCCGAATTATACTCTAGTGCCACATCCAGCCAGAAACGATACTGCCAGTGCTGAATATTTTGTCAGCCTGCAAGGCGGAGGAAGGAAGCGGAGTGGTTCCTCCGCTGACTGACGACAACGCGGCAGATGGCAAAATAGGCAGTGCTGTCCGTATCATTTCTGGCCGGATGGGGCTCTAGCTGCAAACTGGGTTTCAAGCGGATTCGGGAATCTGCTGGCTGGCCTTGATATGTCGCATATCAGGTTTCATGACCAGCCTTAGCAACTACCTTTTTGGAGATTGCCTTGACCACGAGTCTTATTCTAAGATGCGCGTCTATCTCTGTCATTGATATTTTCATGGCTCCCAGGGCGTAATCATTTATCCACCCTCTTGGCACTTGATTCGCTTTTTACTGCTATCGCGCAGCCATTGGCATATCTCGTGAAACGGAGTCCTCTTGCTTCAAGTTCTTTGTCCGGTTCTTTCAGCATAATGGTTGACAACAGGGAGAGGTGGATAGATCTGTCCTGCGGTATCTTACCTTAATAGGTCAGTTATCGTAATTAGGGACTGCAATTTAACTGGTGGTTAATAATCCTCATCCAAACATTACCTTATATTGACCCCAGATATATAAAAATCCCCGGGAGACTCATCTCCCAGGGCCAAGGTTTCTTAACGTGGTGCTGCAGCGGAATAGATGTCTGCATCTACATTATTTTATTGATACATTGGAATACTATCTATCCCTTAACTATCCACTCACCTGAACGGTTATTTCCCCTTCTTACAATATATCTGATAACAATATATCCCTTATCCTGCAATTCTGCAATTCTGCAATCATCCGTTTTACAGTGCGCAATGAAACTCCTAACTCCTTTTGTAATTCCTTTTGTGTGACTCTTGCATTCTGCTTCATAATGGTCAACACTCTTTCTTCAGGAGACGTTACCTTAATTCCAATAATGGTGCCAATGGTGTCAGAATTAGTGCCAATGGTGCCAGCTTGGATTAATGACGGCTGACTGTACATATTTATACGGAAATCCCCGTCAAAATCGATTAGCTCTGGTTCTGGAAGAAAATGAGCATTGATGTCCTGCAAATCTTCTGGCTCGCAGCTTTCGATATAGCGCGGGATATTCAGATTGTACTCATTGGTAACATTGACTTCCTCATCAGGCACAAATCGGGCATACTTGGGATTCGACTCATCCATGGCGAGGAAAGTGGTCACGATTTTATGAATATCCTGTTCCCGCAGGCCATTCTTGTTGCCGTCCTTTACATAGCCTTTGCTGGCGTCTCATAAAAATACCGGTGCGCTCTGCGGTATCTTCCTTTTCCAGCACCAGGATGCAGTCAGGAATCCCCGTTCCATAGAACAGGTTAGCAGGCAGACCGATAATGCCCTTGATATAGCCCCGATTAATGTTCTTTTTGCGAATGTCTGCCTCGGCATTACCGCGGAACAGCACACCATGAGGTAGAATGATCGCAGCTTTGCCGTTGGACTTCAAAGATTTCAGAACGTCTAGCAGCCAGGCATAGTCACCGTTTTTCTCCGGCGGCACGCCCAGCACCGTTTCGCTGTATCGGCTGTACACATCAGGAATGGTAATGCCATCCATCCAAGATTTATCCGAAAACGGTGGATTAACCACGATATAATTAAAGGTATTTGACAAAGGTATAAAGCGAAGTTAGAAAAAATCAAAGTTTCCAATGTATCACGACTTGCTGACTTGTGGCCCGCACTTGTGAAACAAGCGTGTCAAGCACCCGGCGCTTGTCGTCGAAGTCAACAGACTCCCAGTCCCGCAGATAGCCGGATATGCTTTCAACCTGAGAGGACGAAACGGAATTTGCGGTAAGGTCGGCTACCAGTTTCGCCTGGACTTGCCGTTGTCCGTCCAGTTCCTCGATCCGGCTGTTTGCGTATTGTAGCAAGGTGGGATTTGCGCCGGAAAGCGTATCAAGCAGTTTTTCAATCTCGCTTTCAGTTTTGGCAAGAGCGGCGCGGGCGGCGGTCAGTTTCGGATTGTAGCTTGCAGTTTTGCCGCCTTTCAGCGTTTGGAACGCCCGCATTTTCTTAACCATTTCCTCATACACGGCATATTCAAGCACCTGTTTTGTCAGAGTGCCCGCACCTTGACAGCCGCCGTTTTCCGAGCGTTGTTTACAATGCAGGTATGTAGTGCCGTTAGTCGCGTTCTGGCTAGTGAGGGCGTACCCGCAGCAGCCGCACTTGATTTTCCCGGCCAGCCATGTATTATGGCATTTGCGCCCGTTCTGAAATGAGGTATTCTGCGACAGCTTGCGCTGGACGGCCAGCCAGAGCCCCGACGGGATGCGGCCCTTGTGGGGCGCTATGACGAGGATCGGCTCCTCACCCTCCCGGCCCTGATAGAGATAGCACCCATAATCACCCGTGAACAGTTCCGGCGGGCTTTCGATTTTCACGCCCTGGGCCTTGAAGTATTCGTAAATATCCATATCGGCCTGGACGTAAACCGGGTTGCGTAAGAGCTGGCCCAAAAATCCGCGTTTGAGCGTTTTTCCATACACCAGAATACCCTGCGTGGTGAAGTACCGGGTAATATCGCCGTATGAGGTTTCCGGCTCCGCGTACATTTCAAACATCATCTCGACGTAATCCATTTCCGCGTTTTCCACCAGCTTTTTTGTTTTAATCCCGTCCATGACGATGGGCTCCAGATCAAAACCGTAAGCCGCCCGGCCCCGCATATAGTAGCCTTTGGCACACCGGGAATAGAAAGCGTCCGTTACACGCATCTGGATGCTTTCGCGTTCAAGCTGCGCGAACACAATACAGATATTGAGCATCGCCCGGCCCATTGGGGTTGAGGTATCAAACTTTTCCGTGCAGGAGACAAACTCCACATTGTACTGCTTGAATATTTCCATGAGCTTTGCGAAATCCACAATGGAGCGGCTGATCCTGTCCAGCTTGTAAACGACTACCCGCTTAATCAGCCCGGCCTTAATGTCCGCTAAAAGCCGCTGGAAGTCGGGGCGGTCAATGTTTTTGCCCGAATATCCTTTGTCTTTATATTCCTTGCCCTCACCGCCTTTTAATTCATACCGGCAAAACTCGAATTGACTTTCAATGCTGATACTATCCTTTTTGTCGATGGATTGTCTGCCGTAAATCGCGTCTATTCTATTATCCATAATTAGCTCCCTTTCCGTTGGAACAGGAGCCAACCTACAAGTATATTATACCTCTGCCGGCCCCTATGGGCAAGGATGCCTCCGCAAAAGGGAACGGGCGACTTCTGGACAAAATGTCCAGAGGTCGCCCGTTCTGTGTCAGGGGAGAGAAAATATCCCTCTATCTATCAACCGCACTTTAGGGCCAAAAGTGAACCCCAAAATTATAAATATTTTATAAACTTTCATCCGGTGGAACTTCTGGACAAAATGTCCAGAAGTGTTGGTGCTGTAATAATACCACGAATAGACGCGCTTGTTATTCCTTTTTGCGTTTGGGGTCATTGAAACGATAACCCACGCCCCGGACGTTTTCAATGCACTCCCCGCCGTCCAGCTTTTGACGCAGGCGGCTTACGCTGATGGGGATGGCGTTGGTTTCGTTGCCGGAAAAATCATCGCCCCACACATAGTAACGCAGTTGTTCATGCGTCAGTACCCTCCCTGCCTGAGAGGACAGCAGATAGAGCAGATCAAACTCCCGGCGGGTCAAATCCAATTCTCGCCCATTGTAGACCACGCGGCGGGTGAGGGGATCGAGCATCAAATTCTCAGTTGTGACGATGGTATAGCACCGTTGGCCGGGCAGGGGCGGGGCGGCGGCGTTGTAGCGCCGGAGCAGGGACTGGGCACGGAGCAGGCACTCCCGTAATTCCAGGGGCTTTTCCATGAAATCGTCTGCTCCCATGTAAAAGGCCCGTTCCCGTCGTTCAATGCCGCCCTGGGAGGACAGCACCAGGATTGGCATATTCTTCGTATGCCGCATAAACCGGAGCAGTTGGAGCCCGTCCGTTTCCGACAGGGAGATGTCCAGGATCACAAGCTCGTAGTTATGGTGATGTAGGCGCTCAATGCCGTCTATCACAGACAGGGTATAATAAGCGCCGATGCCATATTCAGTCAAGACGTACTTGATGGCTTTGCAGTTTTTCAAGTCGCTATCAATAATCAAAACTCTCTGCTCCGCGTTCATAGCGCAGACCTCCTTTCTGATTGCTGGCCCCGTCACTTCTGGACAAAATGTCCAGAGGTGATGAATAGCGTGTTTATAAAATACTTCTGTGAAACTCGTTACGCCTTATCCCAATAATACGAACAAAATCAACTTGATAAAATGAGCCGCGCTGATGGCAGTAAGACCCATCGGCGCGGCTTCTTCCCGGTACGGCGAAGTCCCGGACAGCCATATAACCTCTGATTTATTTAACGCCGTTTGGGTATAGGTCTCTCATTTTGGTTTCCAGCTTTTCCTCTAGGCCATCTAAATCAATTTGCGGCTGTGTTGCAATCAGGTATTCTTGCGCTTTTTCATCCGATATGCTTTCGACACCCGTGATCTGGCCGGAAGCATCCCGGAGCACCACCAGGTTTGCGGTTCCGGCCTCATCCGTCCACAACGCAGAAGCCCCCTCATCCGCCGCCTGGTCCATGAAAAATCTTACCCGCTGTCCGTTGAAACTCAGCACCCCATCCTCTACGGAATAGGTGACGCCAAAGGGCTGATACGCCTCATATTTGTTCGCCCCCACCTGGATGCCTTCCTGAACCTTTGCAATATCCTGCTCTTTCGGGAAAGAACCGCCCAGTTCTTCCGCAAAGAAAGCGTCCTGGTATTCCTGGGCCTTTTGTACGGTAATGCTTTCCAATCCAGTAACTTGACCGGCTGCATTTCTGACCACCGATAGGTTCACATTCCCAGCCTCATCCAGATAGAACGCCTCGTCCGACCCCTCATCGGCAAACAGACGCACTGGCTGCCCGTGATAGAGCAGTTTTGAGCCATCCTCCGAAATTGTGATTCCAAAATCGGCGTATTTAGCATAAACATCGGGGTTGGGGAGGAACGCACCGGCAATCCAAGGAGTGACCTCGGTATATCCTTTGGTATTTTCGTGCGGGTTCTGTGTTGCCGCGTTCGCCGCGAAAGCGGCCCCTGTTCCCACGGTGAGCATCAATGCGACGCAAAGAATGACAAGCCCGGTTTTCTTTTTGCCCGTATCCATGATAGAAAATATTCTTGACTTCATACCTTTTTTACCTCCATAAAAATTAGTTGAAAAAGCTGTTGCAATACTCGATTTATATCGCACAACACCAATAATCGTTTCGCTGTAAGACAGACGTATATCCGCGCCCATATTGCGAACAACTTCCGCATCACAGGACAGTTCACATTGAATATCAATCGCTTTTACAATCAAATATATCAAAGGATTGAACCAATGAATAGCGGCGGCAATCAATACCAGGCTTTTATACCAAAGGTCTTTACGCTTAAAATGAACCAACTCGTGCTTGAGGATGAATCGGAGCTCATCCAATGCAAAATCTTTGTTCGGCAGTATGATTTTGGGATGGATAAAGCCGATCAGCATAGGGCTTCCAACGCTACCACAACTCTGTAATCCTATCTTTCGGGATATGCCCATTTGGGCTTTCAGGTTTTCAAGAAGCGCCAGCGTCTGTTTGTCGGCGATGTCTTCTCCCCAGCGTGCCGCTAGTTTCAAAAAACGGTAATGCTTGACAAGATGATAGGCCAGAAACAAGAACATTCCGGCAAGCCATACTCCTGCTACAATTTGCCACCATTGGATATTGGGGACAGCAGAGGGGAGTGCATCGTTGCTGGGAACCATAACGGGAGCTGCATTTCCTAGTCGAAGCACCGGCAAAGCAGTATTGCCCGGCAGATCGACACGGACAATGGGATTACCCAGTCTAGGCCGGAAGGGAATGATCAGCCCAATCACAAAGATCAGCCATGCGTAATAGCGGCCCGACACAGAATAGCGCTTTGCCAAAAGCGGCGTGGCCGCCATATACAAGAGTGCAAGCGCCGACATAGTGATGGAGCAAATTAGTAGCGTAATGATAAAGTTTTGCATTCTAATCCCTCCGTTCTTTTGCCCATTTCAGCAACTCGTCAATATCCTCATCCGTTAGGGCTTTATCATCATACAGGGTATTGATAAGGTTGAAAAGCGAGCTGTCATGATATTGCTTCATAAAGTTGCCGGTTTCAAATTTCAGATAATCCTCCTTGCTGACAAGTGGAAAATAGCTACGTTCCTTCCCATGCTTCTCAGATCGCAGGAACCCGCGTTCCACAAGCCGGAGCATTAGGGAAACGACCGTCTGTATCTTCCATTCCCTATCCTTTCCCAAATGTTCCATGATGATTGGCGTTGTAATAGGCGGTTCGTTGGCCCATACAACTTTCATAATCTCAAACTCCGCGTCCGGCAGTTTTTTTATCTTTTCCATGCCGTCACCTCCTCAACCCTTTTAAGACACTTGCCTTATATTTGTATAATACATCTGTCTTAAATAAAAATCAAGGGAAATTTACAAAAGGTTTTCAGCGGTTGAATACCATTTGTTTCGGGTCTAATAAAAGAGGGGAAAACTTATTTTTACACCGTTTTCCCAGGGATGCGCTACCGGCAAGCAAGGCAGGTGTGGCCACACCTGCGATTTTCGCGCCCACAAGGGGCCGCGAAAATGCCTGTTGGGGTTGCTCCCCAAACCCGCCACCTCTGGACAAAATGTCCAGAAGTGATGGCTGCGTCACAGGCGCTTTCGCGCCTGTTCCTTATCCCTGCCGGGGGCCGGAAAACACTCACCGGGGCTAGAGCTCCACCACCTGGGCCAGCCGTTTTAACAAATCGGAAAGGGGGCCCCACAAGTCCGCATAGTCTTGTTGCAGGGCCTTGATTTCCTCCGAGTACAAGCCGTAACTGTTGGCATGGATCGCTACCTGATTGAGATTGTTTGCACACCGCCTTTGCAGGGAAACGAGTTCCCGGACAGGGGATAAATCCACATGGAGTACATAGCCATTGAGCGCCATTTTTCGTATGTAGGCCCCCATATTGCGGATATTTGCCTCGGTCATGCGTTCCTGGATCAGCGCCCGTTCCTCCTCGGAAACCATAACGTGCAGATGGACAGCGCGGCGGCGCTTTCCCACTGTCTTGCCATCCGTACCCGGTTCATGATGTAAAGTGTTTCTTTTCATAAAGTTCCTCCTCTTAAAATGTGGACAGTATCAGGGTAAAACCGGGGTGGGACGTAGAAACATACCTCCTCCCTCGGAATAGGCCCCATAGAGCCTTAAAACAAACAGCTTTCCAAGGGCCTAATTGTCCACGCCTCAATCCTAAATGTTACGCTTTGAAGTCCAAAACCGGGGCAGACCATAGAAAGATACCTGCCCCCTCGAAACTGGGCTTGCAAAGCCTTGATACAAGCGGCTTTTCTAGGGCTAAAAGCTAACAGTCCAGCCCTCGGTTTCATGTTTGTTTCGTTTCCAAACGCTCCGATTTTTTAATTCGCGGGTTCAACCTTATCCCCCGCCCTTTTCCAATCATGGAAAAGGGGGCGGCTCTGGAGGATATATCCCCCGCCACGCCCCTGGTGGATAGCACAGCCAGAACCGTCCGTCAAGGGTAAACCGCCGCAAGCGGCGGCGCTATCGCGTCCTTGACAGACGGCCCCGCCTGTGCTTTTTGTGATGCGGCGACGGGGGATATACCCACAGGAGCCATTTTGACAGGAGAGCGTCAACCTCTGGACAAAATGTCCAGAAGTGCGCGGAGCTGGCCTATTGTTAGACTGTGTCTCACCTTGCATACAAAAACACCGCCCATTGTCTCCAATGGCGGCGTTTTGTCGTAGGTTGGCCCCTGTATTTTCAGTTGTTTTATTATGCCTTTGTCAAGAACCTTTAAACGTTTTCAGTAGTTCAGGGTTGTCTTCCTCTTTGTACTGGGGTGCAGACAAGGTGCTTTTATTGCCGACAACAACACCGGCTCCTTTGTTGTGCAGAACCAGGTTCATGCGGCCCAAACCGGCGGTGGAGTTATCCTTTTGTGGAACGGGCATCCAGCGGCTACCAGCATACCACCCTTCAAGACAAATCTGTCCCGATACTCAGAAAAAGAGATGCGCTCCAGAAAGCGCTCCATTATATAATTTCTCATTAAAATATGTGCATCTGCAGATTTTTCTTTCGACAGATTGCGGATTAAGTCTTTCATCTGCCTTGCCGTTCTTATCATAGCAGAACTTCCAAATATTTCCTTAAAGCCTTTTCTACATGAAACAGTTCCGACTCTGAAGTTTAAAGGGGTTTAACTTATTGACATTGGTTAATGAACAGCCATACCTCTATAAGAGGCTTTCTGCAAAATTCTTATTGTAATCAACCCAAAAATAACTGAAATGGATATGCCAAATATGCGGATAGCTGACACCATCCGCATATTCCCTATTGTATGGATGATATAATTCTTAACCAAATTAATCCAAGATACTATATGCTTCATCTTTTGAGGGACATCATTACCTACATACTCAAAGTATCAATTCCCTGCGTCATAGACGTCATAGCCACGTCCAGCCGCACTGCCTCCCGGACAATGACATGCAAAATATCAAACGCTTCCGGAACATCTGCAAGCTTCTAATGAAGCTCAATCATTTCCTGCTCTTCCATCCCCATCCTCTGATGCAGTTCCCTGCATCGCCCAAGTACCGCCTTCCACTGCGTGTCACCTAAATCTTCTGGTTTTTTCATGGCCAATACATTGTCAAATGATACCTCCGCATGGTTCATTGCCTTATACGCCGCCTGCTGTAATGTCTCATCCTGTTCTGAAGTCTGGGACAGAATATCCCCGTCTTCTGAAAAAGCATGGTCATGGTCCATCAGTGGATATAAGCCCTGAAGCTTTCCGCTCCTGTTATCCATGTAAAATCCAAAATTGGCTCCATGGCGGTCTTCATTTCCAAGTATATAATCTGCTATCTGCATTTTATAATAATTGGCTGCATCCATCTCCTTTACCATATCATATTCATTTTTATCGTGGTAACTGCAATATACCTGAAAATCTTCCCATGGAACAAGAGCGGTTTCTTCGGAGGATATAATACGGCATTTTACTATTTTTTCTCCGCTTTTATATATTTTATCTATATGATTCCGGTCTGCTATCTTCTCCAGACTGCTGTTTTCAGCCTCGATATAGCTTACGTGGGGAATATGAAGCGCATCCAGTATCCCGCTGGCCGGCAATTCCTTTTTTCCGACTTTATACAGATAAAGTCCGTCCGCCTCCCTTATCCAGGCTTTGGCCGCCATCCCCTGAGCAGTAAACTCCGGTGTATGAACCTTCTGTACAAGTGTGCGGAAGGTCTGGTTGGTACCAAGAAGAGCGGTTGATGTGACTGCTTTCTCCCATGGATTTTCAAACAGGCTTACCTGTTCCCATGTAAACGTTTCTTCGGCGTCTTTCATCCAGTAACAATCAGAAAGGGAAGCAAAATGAAATAATCTGGCTATCATATATGGATTACTTTGGCTGATACGAAAACCGACCAACAGCTTTTTAGCGTTGGTTCTGCCTATGTTCATGGTACGTTTCTCAGTCCAGCCGTGCATGACATCGTCGTAGTTTACATCCGGATAACGCAGCGAGATGGGAAGTAACTCATAGTTCAGAATCTTACATCTGTAATCTTCTATCTCCAATACAGGGACGTCTTTTAGCATAATATATGTTTTATTCATTGCCGCTCACCTCTCTTCTCTTGGATATGGAATAATCGTTATGTGGGTTTTATTATATCATTATTTTTACTTATTATCTATTTCTTTATTGAGACAAATGCTTATTCTAATCGACATTATTTCCAGTTATACATTCTCTTTTTGACATTGCTGGCGGAAAACATAGATTCACTACGCGTCCCTGTATCTCATAATCCATGGCTGGTCGGCTTTCCGTTCCCTAACCAGCTCTAATCGCAGCCCCATATATAATGCCGTTGGTAACTATCAGGTGCATACTGACCATATGTCGTGTCAGAGGGCAGACCGATACGAATATAAATTCTCATCCGCAGCCCCACAAAACGGAGCTTCCGTTATGCTGTAATATGCTTCCTAAAATGTTTTTTTCAGCCCCTTTTCTTTAAGTCTCTTTAAAAAGTACTCCCCTGAAACACTCCTCAACCTATTTACCCAACATCTTTTTCTGAGAAATACAAAAAGCCCCGGGAGAATCATCTCCCAAGGCCAAGGCATCTTATAGTTTCCTCCATCATATCTCCAGCCAGACAGCATTTAAACCACTGTAACCCGATGCCATTACAATAGAAAAAGCTTACTTAACAGAGAATGACACTTCTATCACCCCTACTTCATATACCGCTTAAGCTCTTCATAAAAATTCTCTCGCGTACCGGCCAATAATACAACCACTAGCTTATCATCTTCTTCATAGATGCGATACGCTATTTCATAATTAGTCCGGTTATAATAAACATCATATCCATAAATACCGGTTAAATCCCCCACCTTTGCAGACCCACAAAAGGGATTTTCTGCTATGCTGCAAAGTGCTTCCTGAAACGCCTTTTTCAGTCCCTTTTCTTTAATCTTCTTAAAATATCTTTGAGCGGCACTGGTATATCGTAATTCATACATCTATTCGCCCTCCGCACCAAAAAGATTCTCCATCGGAATGGCTCTACCCTGCTCTGCAATGCGGTCTGCTTCTTCGATTAAATGTTCCACAGCAGGCCGAATCTTTCTGCTCTGCGCTTTAAACCTTGCCAGGAGCTCTGTTCCCGAATATCCCTCCTCAATCAAATCCGCAAGAATCTGTTCTGCAAATTCATTGCCATCCATACGGACGGGCCGAAGAAAAATGCCTCCATTTTGCAGAATGCATTCCGCTTCCCCATCAAATCCAAGCACTTCAAAATATTTCTGTGGTATCGTAATCTGCCGCTTTGAGGATATACTAATGATTTTATGTTCCATGACCGACTCACTCCTTGCTGTAATTGCCATTTGATTCACTCCTCCTTTCTATGATATTCTGTATTTTCCGATTTATACCTTTTTCTTGGTTTCTTTGCTTCTATTTTATCACATTATTAACAATTATGTCAACCTCTCTTGACACCGCTTCCACGATACCAGCAAGCTTCAGTGGGAAATAATCTGTAAACTATACTTTGATATTGAAAGGGACGCCATAAATTGGTTCTTCCATTGTAATATCTATATAGAAAATATCACTGCAAATTCCCTTCTTAGCATAGTATTGCTCCAAATACACGGCCATTTTTTTATAAAACTCAAAATCTTCCGTGTAGATGGCAATATCAATATCACTCTCCCTTTCACATACCAGATTGTAACATAACTGCCAAATATGAATATTATATTCATCAGCTCAAAATAAATCTTCTGTCTCTTTTTGCAGATCCAGTAGTCCGTACAACCTGTACCGCATTTTATCTCTTGCGTCTTCCTTCATTTCCGTTTCTATTATCACTTTTCAGCAATATATAGATATTGCAATTGAAGCATTATTGGCAGTGTAACCTTATTATAGTATCATTGCCAATCACCCTTTTTTACATCGTATAGCATTTCATATGATTATTATATAATTATTTATGCCATAATCTTAAATATGCGGATAGCTGATGCCATCCGCATATTCCCTATTGTATAGATGATATAATTCTTAACCAAAGTAATACCAAATACTATGTGCTTCATCCTTTAAGAGACATCATTACCTACATGCTTAAAGTATCAATTTCCTGCGTCGTAGACGTCATATCTTCGTCCAGCTGCTCTTCCATCCCCATCCTCTGATGCAGTTCCCTGCATCGCCCAAGTACTGCCTTCCACTGCGTGTCACCTAAATCTTCTGGTTTTTTCATGGCCAATACATTGTCAAATGATACCTCCGCATGGTTCATTGCCTTATACGCCGCCTGCTGTAATGTCTCATCCTGTTCTGAAGTCTGGGACAGAATATCCCCGTCTTCTGAAAAAGCATGGTCATGGTCCATCAGTGGATATAAGCCCTGAAGCTTTCCGCTCCTGTTATCCATGTAAAATCCAAAATTGGCTCCATGGCGGTCTTCATTTCCAAGTATATAATCTGCTATCTGCATTTTATAATAATTGGCTGCATCCATCTCCTTTACCATATCATATTCATTTTTATCGTGGTAACTGCAATATACCTGAAAATCTTCCCATGGAACAAGAGCGGTTTCTTCGGAGGATATAATACGGCATTTTACTATTTTTTCTCCGCTTTTATATATTTTATCTATATGATTCCGGTCTGCTATCTTCTCCAGACTGCTGTTTTCAGCCTCGATATAGCTTACGTGGGGAATATGAAGCGCATCCAGTATCCCGCTGGCCGGCAATTCCTTTTTTCCGACTTTATACAGATAAAGTCCGTCCGCCTCCCTTATCCAGGCTTTGGCCGCCATCCCCTGAGCAGTAAACTCCGGTGTATGAACCTTCTGTACAAGTGTGCGGAAGGTCTGGTTGGTACCAAGAAGAGCGGTTGATGTGACTGCTTTCTCCCATGGATTTTCAAACAGGCTTACCTGTTCCCATGTAAACGTTTCTTCGGCGTCTTTCATCCAGTAACAATCAGAAAGGGAAGCAAAATGAAATAATCTGGCTATCATATATGGATTACTTTGGCTGATACGAAAACCGACCAACAGCTTTTTAGCGTTGGTTCTGCCTATGTTCATGGTACGTTTCTCAGTCCAGCCGTGCATGACATCGTCGTAGTTTACATCCGGATAACGCAGCGAGATGGGAAGTAACTCATAGTTCAGAATCTTACATCTGTAATCTTCTATCTCCAATACAGGGACGTCTTTTAGCATAATATATGTTTTATTCATTGCCGCTCACCTCTCTTCTCTTGGATATGGAATAATCGTTATGTGGGTTTTATTATATCATTATTTTTACTTATTATCTATTTCTTTATTGAGACAAATGCTTCTTCTAATCGACATTATTTCCAGTTATACTTGCAAATGTCTTCAATGATAATATCATACACATTTATTGATACCGATACCTGGCATTTCCTAATCTCTTTCATGCAATCCATCGTACACTCTTTAGGTGTTGGCTTTTCTGAGCGTATACCATATTCTGCTTAAAACAGCTTTAAAAACATGTGGCATTTATATACTCCCTGTTGTCATCCCTCCGGCATAATCCAGAACTTCATGGCCGGAAAACTGACCGTTACCTGCACCACAATGTTCACCACATTGGCGAGAGTAGGTGCCAGTGCTGCCGGTACCCCCAAAGCCATCAGTGTTGTCTGGCTGTAAGCCGGAAGCGCCGCCGACATAACCACAAGAGCAATTGCCAGAACCATATATTTGGGAACTGCATTTTCAAAGGCTGCGTTTGATTTAAACACCAGATTCTTCTGCACAAAAAAGTTTACAGTCTGTGCAACCGCTGTAGCCACCAGAAAACTTAAAAATCCGCACAATCCCAAATCACGGTCCACGTTTGTATAGCGGAAGATGAAAAACTGAAACGGGCGGGTATTAAAAGCTGTAAAAATAAACCCTGTACATAGCCACATCACAATAAAGTTGATAATCGTAGCACAATTGGAAAGCAGATTGAACAGAATAAATTCCCAAAGGTTCGGATGCGCCTTCACCCAGTTTCTTATTCCTTCCATGATTTCCCCTTTCCGGTCAAAACAGCCTCATATCGTCTGTTTTCTCTCCGATTGACAAAGAAACCTGTTATGACCTGCCTCATTCCTTTCAGGAATTGTCCGTTTATCACAAGCAGGATTCCCCGGATCATATCCATGCTCACCAGCCCTCCCGTCATCTTGGCAATGGCACGGAAGGGAATATTATACTGAAACAGCAGGTTTAAGTCCGGTGTGCCCATAGCTTCATTTTTCGCTTTTTTATCTGTAAGGATTTTATACACCCATCTGGCAAGTGCGCTCTTTGCATAATACATCTGACAGACCGCGTCATTGAATCCCAGCTCGCCCGACCATTTTCCGGAAGGCACCGGATACCCCAGAAGGATTTCGTATTCTTCCTTTTCCACATTCTGGATCAATCCGGTACGGTACGAAGGCAGATTCCTGCCCTCATAGGGTAGTTCCTTTGTGGTTCCCTTAAGCGTAATACTGCCGCTTAAGCGTATATCCATCACACAGGCTCCGACCAGAATCTGATACGTTCCTCCCTCTACTTCCCAGTGGTTCGTCCGGCTGTTCCAGTATCGGAAGGTCTTATCATCAAATGGGATGACTACATCTTTTGTTTCTCCTGCCTTTAAAAATACTTTTTTAAATCCTTTTAACTCTTTTTCCGGGCGGAATACGGCCCCGTCCCAACAGCCCACATACAACTGCGCCACTTCAGCCCCATCCCGGCTTCCTGTGTTCTTCAAACAGAACCTGATCCCATCTTCCCTTACCTCCAGATTCCCGTATTCAAAGGAGGTGTAAGAAAGTCCGAAACCAAAGGGGTACTGTACCCGCACCCTGCTGGTATCGTAATACCGGTATCCAATATATAGCCCTTCACGATATTCCGAATTGCGTTCTGCACTTGGGAAATACCGGAACGCCGGAGTATCCTCATACCGGATGGGATAGGTCTCGGCAAGGCGCCCGGAAGGATTCACCCTGCCTGTCAGAACATCCATCATAGCTCCCGCGCCAGCCTGTCCTCCCAGATATCCATGCAGGATTGCCTTACAGCAATGCTGCCATGGCATCTCCACAGCCGATCCGCCGCTTAAAACTCCCACAATGTTGGGATTTACCCTGACAAGAGCTTCCAGGAAATCAATCTGATTCTGCGGAAGGCGCATGTGTCCGCGGTCCATTCCTTCCGCCTCGTTTATCTCATTCAGACCAAAACAGTAAATCACCACATCGGCATTCTGCGCCAGGTCCAGAGCCGCCTTTTTGAGTGCTTCGTCCACCTCACCGTTCCGCTTATATCCCGCCGCGCAGCCAACACAATGAACCGGATAGTTCTCTATCATCTTCTCCATGGTTTCCACCTCTTTTGCAGGATTTACCATGGAGGAACCTGCCCCTTGATAACGCGGGCGGATAGCAAAATCCCCAATCAGAGCTACGCTGCAATCTTCTTTCAGCGGAAGAATCGGATCCGGAGCGGCCATATTCTTTAACAGTACGATGCTTTCTGCTGCTGCCCGTCCGGCAAGCGAGTGGTGGGCAGTCCAGTCGATTTCAGCCGTCTTCACAGAACTTCCGGCTGTTAGCTCCAGGACTGCATCCAGTAAGTCATCCACACAGATATCCAGCTGTTCTTCGGTAAGTCTTCCTTCCTGTATCGCTTTTAAAAGCTGCCTTGCAGAGTCCAGCCCCGGCGTTGGCATCTCCAGGTTGGAACGGAGGGATACGCCGCGGACATGGTCATTGGAACCGCCCCAGTCTGTCACCACCATCCCCTCATATTCCCACTCTTCGCGCAAAATCTCTTTGAGCAGATGTTCATTCTCGTTGGCATAGCTTCCATTTATCTGGTTATAGCTGGTCATCAGCGCTTTGGCTTTTCCCTCTTTCACGACAATCTCGAATGCAGTCAGGTAAATCTCCCTCAGGGTGCGCTCATCCACCACCGCATTCATGGCCATACGGCGCAGCTCCTGGCTGTTGACCGCAAAATGCTTAGGGCAGGCATAAACGCCTTTTTTCTGGATTCCCCGTATGTAAGCCGCCGCCATCTTTCCCGCCAGATATGGGTCCTCTGAAAAATACTCGAAGTTGCGCCCACATAAAGGACTTCTCTTGATATTCAGCCCCGGTCCCAGAAGTACATTGACTCCCTGTACCGCCGCCTCCTCTCCCAGAGCCTCGCCCAGTTCCTGGGCCAGTTCTTCGTCCCAGCTGTTCGCCACGGTTGCGGCCGTAGGAAAACAGGTTGCCGGCAGGGAGGGATTCAGCCCTAAGTGGTCCCCTGCCCCCGCCTGCCTGCGGATACCGTGAGGGCCATCTGAACAGAAGATGGATGGAATACCAAGACGGGGAATATCCCGGCTCTGCCATTCGTTTTTACCGCTTAAAAAAGCCGCTTTTTCCACCAATGTCATTTTTCCTATCAATTCTGCATGTTTCAAACCTTTTCCCTCCCCAGCCATTCCCTCTGTTTAAGGCATATTTATACCTGCTTACATTCTTACGACTCTTTGCGCTTTTTGCTGCCTTTTATCACCATTGCCTCCACAGCCGCCAAACCAATTATTAGAACCGCATCCAGACCAATGACTGCCTTCTTCCATGTTTCCATGCCAACACTGGCCCCTTCACCATCATAGGCCCAGCTTCCAACCACCGTATACATGACATTTTTACAGGCATTTCTCATCTGTTTCACAGAGGTAGGATGACTGCGGTCCGCTACATTATTCTCAGGTCCGTCAAAGGTGGATAACATGGCATCTACGCCATTGGCTAATGCCGCATCCGCATTCATGAATCCATGTCCGTTGTTGCGGAAGAAATCTGTCAGCGCCATTCCACGGAATCCCCACTCACCTCTAAGTACCGTATTTAACAAGTTGCTGTTCTCACCGGTCCATCTGTGTCCAAGAAAGCTCCAGGACACCATCACTGCATTGGCTCCGCCTTTTTTCACGGATATCTCAAAAGGCTTTAAGTAAATTTCGCGGATTGCCTGTTCATTGGACCATACACTGACCATCTTTCCATTGCCTTCATATAAGGCAAAATGTTTGATATAGGAATAAACCCCCTGGTCCATAGCTCCTGCCACTGCACTGGCCCCTATCATTCCTGCCAGTACTCCGTCCTCCGAAAAATATTCATAATTTCGTGCTCCAAACGGAGTTCTGTGGGTATTCATCCCCGGTGCATACCAACCATGGGCCCCCATCTCCCGGCTCATCTTACCCATGCAGCTGCCCCATTCACCTGCCAGCTCCTGATTCCATGTGGAAGCAATTACTACTTCGATCGGGAATCCGATGGAGCCAACCCCGGTAAAGTTGTTGTTGATAGCAGCCGGTCCATCAAAATCCAATGTGCCAATTTTGCCTACAGATTCAATGGCCGGTGTCTGATATCCGGACATGGCAACCATTCCTGCCATCTCATCCACGGTCAGCTGGTCCAGCAATGTATCCCAACGTGGATCATCATAATCAGCGCCCCGCATGTCGGCCAGCTTCATTCCATTCTTTGCCCCGGTGACAGGCATGGTATCACTGCTGTTTAAATAAGTAGTTTTATCAAACGTGCTGTTCAGATGATATTCGGACAGATATGGCTCTTTCAGCTCCAAATTTAACGGAGCAGCAATTGCCTTCTCCATATTGGCAAACCGGTCTGCCCTGGAAAGGTAGACCACATCCCCTGCCGCCTCATCGAATACATTGACGGCCGCAATCTGGTCAGACTCCCGTTTTTCTTCCTGATTATAAACTTTTGTCTGAGATACCTGATATTCTTTCTGGTCCAGTATATTGTGGGAATCGCTGTTTACAGAGAGGATATAGTCACCTGCTTCCAGCACATAAGCCTTTTCTGTCATATAATCGAACGACGCCATATCTTCCGCTGCAAAGGAAAGGGTAAGGGTCTGGGACTGTCCAGGCTGCAGCAAATCTGTTTTTGCAAATTGCAGAAGATTTGCCGTTGCCTTTTCTATACCGCCATTCTGATAAGGCGGATTAAAATACAGTTCCACCACATCCTTACCAGCCGTTTCTCCTGTATTGGTTACTGTCACATCCAGTTCAATTAGTCCATTTTTCTCCTTAAGCTCCCCCATTTTTTGTTCAAAGGTGGTATAGCCCAGGCCATATCCAAAGGGATATTGAACCGTCTGTTCATAATCAATGATTCCTTCAGCCGCTGCTGTCTCATAGAACTTATATCCTACATAGATTCCTTCCACATAGTTGGTAAAGGATGGCGCAAATACCTGGGGCTTACCTGCATTCATGCCTTCCACAGCCAGATCTGCCAGATTCACATACGCAGTCTTTTCCCCATTATTCCACCATGGAGCTGACTTCATATCGTATACAAAGGTGTCCGGTGTCCGGCCGGAGGGATTTATCTCCCCATTGAGCACCTTGCCAAGTGCATTAAATCCTACATTGCCTGTACCTGGGCACCATACCACAGCTTTGATTGGGTCGTACTCTTCCACAAATCCCAGCTCAAATTGATTGGCGCCGTTATAAATTACAACTACCTTATCAAAATTGGCGCAGACCATCTCCACCATGTCACGTTCCGTCTGGGACAGCTGGAGATAATGCTCCCCCGCCGGAAAATCCTGGTAATCCGCTGAATTATTGTCGTAAGAGGATTTGCTCACATCCATAGGGATGTCATTATGGCCTTCTCCTGCCTTCCTGGAAATCACAATGGCCGCCACATCTGAAAATTCCTTTGCATCCTGAATCAGTCCCTCCGGATAAGCAGAAACCGGCGGTTCCGGAAGCGTCCAGCTCTGCTTCTGAATCGACATTTCCGGTTTGTCCGTTCCGTAACTGTCATAAAAATCAAGCAGCTCCTGGTTGACTGTGAAACCGGCATTTTGAAGCCCCTGAACAAGGCTTACGATTTCATACAGGTCATTAATGCCTCCCGATCCAGCTCCGCCATAAGCGGGATTAACTGCTTCCCAGCCAAAGAGATTCAGTTTTTGTGTTCCGGAAAGAGGAAGCATCCCCTCATTTTCTAAAAGTACGATTCCCTCTTCCATGATCTCCTCTGCTGTCCGGGCAGATTCCTCATTCGTGGCATCGCTTACAGTTCCGTTTCCTGTTGCCAATCCAATCAATGTGGACATGGGACCAAAACAAATCATGTTTACACACACTATGATTACCAGAAGCATGGCAATCACTGCATTGCCCCTTACAAAGAAGCGCCTTCCCCTTGACATCTTACGGCACGCAATCATAACCCCTATCCCAATTATGACGGCCGCAATCATTCCAATTATGTAGGGTTTACATAATTGAAGAACTGCAAGGACATCTTCCATCTCAACACTAATCATGTTCATACCTCCTGCTTTTTACTTAGTGGATTTTTACACTTTGTGCATTCCCTTTATTCAGCACTCGTTTCGTGTCCACATTATATCACCCGGTTTCCTGCTATGCGGAATTTGGCATGAAATGCATCTATCCGGCACAAGATGCAGACAACACATGAAACAGCTCACACAAAATGCAGAACCCAGAGGTAAATTAACCTCTGGGTAACAAAATTTTTAATTCAAACCAGTTCTGGACCTGTTCAAAGCTCACGCTGCCGCCATACTTCTCTGCCGCCGCACAAATACTTCGCAGGCCAAATCCGTGGTTCTGCTTGTCTGCTTTTGTTGTTGTAATTAAACTGTGCTGATTCTTAATGATTTCCGACTCACAGTAGTTTTCAATCTTGATGAATACAAAATTCTTCTTTGCTGATACCGACATATGAATCAGCCGCTTCTCCTCTTCCGGAATCAGAATCACATGTTCAATGGCATTATCCAGTGCATTTCCAAAAATGGAACAGATATCCATAACATGTATAAAATCCAGCAGTTTTCCATCAACCACACATGTAATCTGAATCTTGTTCTTTCTGCAATGGAACAATTTCGCAGCCAGGATTGTATCCAGCACCTGATTTCCTGTTTTATTCAGAGTTCCAAATGCACTGACCTCTTCTTCCATGGCATCCAGCCATTTCCTTCGCTTCTGCTCATCTGTTTCCATTCGCAGGGCTGCAATCTGATGCTTCAAATCATGATATTTTATATGAATTAAATCCAGGCTGTCCTGATAATTTCTGTATTGGTCATACTGGCTTTTAAGAACTGCGTTCATGGCTGCCAGTTCACGCTCTGCCATATAGTCACAAATTCGGCTTTGATAGGCAAATAGCACCGCAATGCCGCCAAAATCCACCAAGGTACGGATTGAAAAAATATCTGCCATACGGGAGCTGGTAAAGGGAAGATTGCTATAAAGATAACTCAGGTTGCTGAATGCAAAAATCGCCGCCGCGATTCCGGCCGCAGCCAAAACCTCCCGGATAGTCAGCTGGTTAAGATAGTCATCTGTAAGTGACGGACGCTCCAGATAAGCAGCAATCCAAAAACAGCCCCCGTATATAATAATAACAAAAATCACCTGAATCCACACACTCCCATATCCAATGGACCGCATGAATGCAAATACCTGCCATTCCAGAGATGCGGCAAACTCTGCCAGAAGAAATGCCCTGGCACCACAGTAACCGGCGCCCAAAGCAGACAATTCACCGCCCATCAAAAGGAATACATACATAATAGCCACAGCAATTGCCATGCATGTAAGCCAGAATGCCACCGGCAGATCACCCGTCAGCTCAAGAAACGCAATCTGTACAGCCATCACTGCCAGACTGATATACCAAAAAGAGGGACGCCTTAGCTTTTCCCTTTTAATCAGATATAAATATACCATACAGGCGCCCCACTCTGCCAGGGCAGTACATATTCTGGGAATATCCTGATTGTAAAGCATGATCTATCCCTCATTCATGTATTGTATTAACATTTCCATAAACTCTTTCTTCTTATTCCGGCTGACGGGAATCCGTTCACCACAAATGATACAGTCATTGCCGGATATTCCATCCACATGCTTCATATTAATCAGATATCCTTTTCCACAACGAAAAAAGCCATACCCACTCATGGAATCTTCCAATTCTTTTAATGTGATCCTGGACAGAAACTCACCTCTGGCCGTCCGGTAACATGCATTATGCCCCTGGCTTTCAATATAGTAAATATCCGAAACTGCCAGCTTCTGCAGACCGTCCTCCGTGGGGACCGATATATATGTCTGCACTGCCTTTTTCATCCGGCCAATGGCCTTGTCCAGCTTCTGGGAAAAGGCGAAATATTCGACTGGCTTTACTACATAATCCATGGCATCCACCTCATATCCCCGCACCGCATACTGAATCATATTGGTAATGAACATAATAATCACTTCGTGATCCAGCGTTCTGATTTTCTCAGCAGCCGTCATGCCATCCATGAACCGCATCTGAATGTCCATTAATATGATGTCATAGCCTCCACGGTAATCATCTGTGATATCCTCTCCATCTGCGAAGGTTGTAATTTTAATCCGTCTCCCCCTGTCTTTCTCATATCGCCCGATATATTCCTTAAGCTGCTGAACGAATAACGGTTCATCCTCTACAATTGCAACATGAATCAGGTCCATGTTTATGTCCCCCCTTACCAAGCTATTTTTCTACTAAATCACCTGTCGATATGCCATTCCATAACATTAATTGGAATTCGCCGCTAATATTAGTATAGCAGAATAAAAAAGAGAACACAAAATATTTGATATTTCGGGAGATGATTCACTTAAATTTCCTTCATCTGCTCACTGATATCCCATTTTAATTTCTTCCAGCTTATGCTGACAATTTTCCCTAAACTCCACTAACTTTTTAGGATAATAGTCTGTAAATTGTAACTCCGACTTTAAAGGCGCGCAATAAACAGGCGCCTCCATCGTTAGGTCTATATAGAAAATATCACTTTCAATTCCTTTTTCAGCAAAATATTCTTCCAAATACATAGATATCCTTTTATATAAATCAAAATCTTCTGTATAAATAGCAATGTCGATATCACTCTTTCCCTCCACATAATGGATTGTCACATAGCTGCCAAAAACAAAAACATTATATCCATCTATACCAAACCGCTTCTCGACCTTTTCCTGTAGTTCCAGAAGCTCATATAATCTGGCTATTGTTTTTTCTCGCGCGTTCTTTTTTGAAACCGTATCAACCTCCATTTAACAGAATCCTCCCCTCCGTAATCTTTTTCTAAGATTATAGGCGGTCTTTCGTTATGTTGCAATCAATATCTCTCTTCTGATTCTGCCTGTCTCGCCTATAGTACAGCCGATTTCCTGGTAATCCATTCTAACAACTTTAATATATCCATTGAATATATATCGTAAATATGATAATATTATGATATATTATAAAGGAGGAGCACACATGGAATCAATTAGACCTTCATCTGATTTAAGAAATAAATATCCAGAATTATCTTCTATGGTCAGAGCAACTGGAGAACCTATTTATATAACAGTCAATGGACATGAAGATACTGTTTTAATGGGACATGCCCAATATGGTAAAATGAAAGCGGAACTCGAACTATTAAGCATGCTGGTCGAGGCACAGGACGATGTGAATAATGGACGGACTGCGCCGATGCAGGAAACATTTGATGATATCAGAAAGGCCCTATTGGCAAGGAAAACACGATGAAATACGAGATTATCCGAACAGATACTGCAGATACACAGTTACGGGATGTACTTTTTTATATAGCAGACGATTCAGGTGACGTGGACATTGCCCTCGCATATCTGGACAAATTAGAGCACGCCATTGGCTTATTAGCAGAGCAGCCTTATTATGGCGTGATTGCCAAACACCCATCTTTAAGGCGTATGGGTTTTCGTATGATTATTGTAGAAAACCATCTGATATTTTATAAAATCAGAGAACGGGATTTTACTGTTATTGTATATGCTGTTGTGGATGCACGGCAGGACTACACCAATTGGATTGTTTAATTATCAATGAAAACATCCATTTTTACAAGCATTGATTTACTCACTTTTTCCTATACATAATCTCAATAGTGCTTATTGTAATCGGCCCCAAAATAACTGAAATGGATATGCTACATATGCGGATAGCTGACACCATCCGCATATTCCCTATTGTATGGATGATATAATTCTTAACCAAATTAATCCAAGATACTGTGTGCTTCATCATTTGAGGGACATCATTACCTACATGCTTAAAGTATCAATTCCCTGCGTTGTAGACGTCATAGCCTCGTCCAGCCTCTCTGCCTCCCGGACAAAGACATGCGAAATATCAAACGCTTCCGGAACATCTGCAAGCGTACAAACACTCACACAGTAATTAATCCATGGAAATCTTTTTGTCATTCGATACACGATGGTCATTACATCAGGTTCTGACATCGGCATAAGGGTATGATATCCTGAGCCCTGGATATGTTCAAAGCCATTTTTCTTAAAAAAGTTCCTGACATCATAGTATGCATTACGCCAGTCCCCTTCTGTATAATGTATTTTCAATGCGTTTGTATCCAGGTCAAAATTTATCCCTTTCTTTTGCCCACTATTCATATACTAATTCCTCAGAAATCCTGTAAGCAGGTTTTCTTTTGCTGAACCATTATACCATGTACACTCCTTTAAATTCTCAGCAAGCTCTGGTGTTTGCTTCAGTGCAAAAATTGCCGCCCAAAAACGTCCGTAATCCTCCTCCCTCCCTTTATCTTCATATACTCGGACCAGCGCTCTGTCCACGCAGTTTAAATCCTCAGACTCAAATATTTCGTCCACTTTATTATAAAGCTGTTCCAGGATATCCTGTTCCAACCTATCCGTATCAAAGCTCAACTTAACTTTGAACATCTTTATGTCCTCCCTTTCCGATACTGTCAATTCCATTTATCATTTACGAAAACTTTATTGTTTTTAATTCTTCTTTATAGCCTACTGTTGTTCTTATATTTTATCATTCCGGGTACCCATTAGCAATATTAGCCTCCAGGGCCTGTCAAGGGCCTGTCAAACTCCTGGCAAACGATTTCCATTTTGATAACAATATTACTTCTAACCCCTCTCTTGTTTACAGATTCACATCCAACATCATACCTGTCCTTAGCTGGATTTGCAGTCTATCGTTCGATACCACACGTATCTCCCGGACGATCTGCCGTATGAAGATATTATCAAATTCGGCTCCTGAGGTCCCGCCTGTCTCACCTAAGATTCGGCTGATTTCCTGGTCCAGATGCTCATACTCGTCCCTTATTTTTTCCTGCTCTCGTATGCTTTCTCTCCTCTTTTTTAATTCGCTTATCTGTAATCCCAGCTTTCGCATTCGGTCGCTGTACCAGTTCTCTCCACCATGTTCCCTGGCTGCCATGCCCACATAGTCCATAAGCTGGTCTCGCAGTTCCTCTATGGTTTTATCAATCTCTTCCTCTGTGCACGCTCCTCCTACAACCTTGGCCACCCGGAGGATATCTTCCTTTACCCCGTTTAAGAAGTTTTCTTCCTCCTGGTCAATTGACAGGCTGTGCAGCTTTCCCATGATTGCTTCCTGGATGACCTCCTCCTTTAACGTAGGGGATTCATGGCACCGCTTCGTCCCATGCTCCAGACGGTTGATGCAGCGCCATACGATTACCTTCTTCCCATTTTTTGCCCAGGTTGTCCTGCGGTAATGGGCTCCGCATTCATTGCACACCATGATTCCGGTCAGTGCATATTTAGAACTATATACGCCCTGGGCCGTCTTTCCTTTCCTGGTCCCGTCTTTTTTTAACGAGGAGCGTCGGGCAATCTCCTCCTGTATCTTGTAATAGACGGTCTTAGGAATGATTGCCTCATGATGGTTCTTCACATAGTACTGCTTCTGCTGGCCTGAGTTCTTCACCCTCCGTTTGGTCAGGTAGTCCGCTGTGAACGTCTTTTGTAACAGCACATCTCCCATGATTTTTTCATTGATCAGTATGTTGTAGATGGTACCCGTACTCCATATTTTCTTACCTGTGGTGGTCTCTATCCCTGCGTCCTCCAGTCTGTGCTTGATTCGTTCCAGGCTGTCCCCGTCCAGAAACCACCGGGCCATATTTCGGATAACAGCCGCTTCCTCCTCCACGATGCACATCTCTCCGGTTGGCGCCTTCCTGAATCCATAGCTTCTCTGTCTTGTGGATTCCCCCTTTTCAAACTTTCTCGCATACCCCCACTTGACGTTGGTGCTGATGGCACGGCTTTCCTCCTGTGCCTGGCTGCTCAGGATGGTCAGTATCATTTCGGTTGAGTCATCCAGGGTGTTGAGGTTTTCCTTCTCGAAGTACACGGCCACGTTCTTTTCCTTGAGCTTCCTCACCCAGGAGATGCAGTCCACCGTATTCCTGGCAAACCGGCTGATGGATTTCGTAATGACCATGTCCACCTTCCCCTTCAGACACTGGTCCATCAGCTGATTAAAATCATCCCTACGGAAGGTATTGGTCGCGCTGCGTCCATCATCCGCGAAGACACCGGCGAATATCCAGTTGGGATTCTGCATGATGTGCCTGGTATAATATTCAATCTGTATGTCATAACTGGACTGCTGCTGTTCCAGCTCCGTACTGACGCGGCAGTATGCCGCTACCCGCAGCTTCCGAATTTCCCGGGATGACTCATCTGTCGGGTTCCAGGTGGCCGGGATGACCTCTACGATTCGTTCCGCCCTTGGCATATGTTCCCTCCTTTCCAGGTGATATCCTGCTACGGCTCTCCCGTTTCATTCGGCCGGTTTCTTCCAGTCTTGTCTGTACTTGTTCAAACAGTTCCTGTGTCACCAGAGCGGGGAATTTCTTATCCCCAAGGTAAACAGGGTTGGTGAGAATATTTCGGATGCAGCTGTGGCTCCATGCCGGCTTTCCTTTCTGGTTGGGTATGGACTGGCTCTCCAACTCGTTTGCCAGTGCTGTCAATGACATCCCTTTCGCGTAGGATTGGAATATCCTCTGGACGATTGGACCGTATTGTTCATGGATGATTGGCACTTCCTGTGTATCCAGCCAGTATCCGAAGGGGACGCAGTAACGTATGTTTTTCGATTTCTTATCCTTTGTTTTTATTTCTGGATATTGAAGTACCACCGCTCTATTTATCAGCTCAAACCGCAGGCTTCTGTCCGGCTGGACCTCTACCCTCTTGATGATTTTGAATACGGATGTATCAATCGTTTTAAGCGAATCAATTGAATCTGCCTGAGTGGAAGCATTCATCTCCCGAAGATATTCCTCTATCTGATGGGTCAAGTCTGCCTGTTTTATCTCCTGGTATCGCTTGGCAGCAATCTGAAAATATAGCTGCTCCATCCTTTCATCGTCTTTATTGCATCGGTTCCAGCACACATTTAATTCAGATTCCATGCGCTGTTTTTCTTTGATGATTCTGGTCAGTATCTTTTTCGTTTCCTCTTGATACAGAGTTGGCTCTGTTTTCATCCGCACAAGTGCTTGTAAGAACATTCCATCCAACTGCTTCTCTGTCAGGATGGGCATCTTACATGGTTCCTTCGTGGCCGGGTCGTAATGCCTGCATTTCCAATACTGAACGTTCCTGTTGTCACACCTGCTGCTCTGCTTATAGATGGAATATACCCCGCCACAGCTGCTGCATATCAACCGTCCTGTATACATGGATGTTCTCTGGATAGAGCCGGTTGGATGACGCTGGTTCCATAAATCCCGGGAGCGTTTCAGATGTTCCTGTACCCGTTTAAACTGCTCGTCTTCAATCATTCTCGGGTACGGTTCCACTCCCAGATAGTCCTTGTTACGCAAGATTTTTCGGATAAGGGCTGGTGTCCAGGACGGTTTTCCACGGGTGGTAGGTGCCTTCCTATCTTTTAACATCCCTACTATCTTTTTGATGGATTCCCCTCCGTCATATGCATCAAAGATAAGGTGTACAGCCTCACTCTGCCCTAAATCCATTCTCATGTCTCCGTCAACCAGACGGTACCCGTAGGTGATATAGTTGTTCACATGGCATCCCTCCTGTCATAGGACTGGCTCATATAGGTTAAGTCCGCACCGCAGATGGAAGCCCAGTTCCCGTTCCTTTCCCACTGAGACTTCCCGGACCAGGAGGATAAACTGGTCACCATCGAATGCCTGCATCTTCCCATCATATCCCTGGAGCTGATGCAGAGCGGCCTGTAATCCTGTGATGGTATCCTGGTGGATACCTCTACTGTGCAGCTGTTTCTCTTCTGACCTGCATCTGCTTAGCTCCTGTTCAATCTTCCGGCTCTCCTCAAAATAAAGAGCAGAGTCGATACACTCATTTGCTTTTAACTGCCTGAGTATATGTCTCTGCTCTTTTAGTTCCAGTTTCTTTTGATTTAAGATACCCAATGCCTCATGAAGTCCATTGGTTTCCTGCATCTTCTTCATCCCCCGGATAACTGGGTCCACTATCTCGTCCGCGTGCTCTTTCAGGGTGTTGAATGTATTTACAAACATTCTTTCTATATCTGCTTCCCAAATCTCATTGGTATAGCACTGGCATGCCTCTGACCGGTGGCCCGGACATCTCCACTTGATGGACACTCCCTTTCGTCTCTGCTCCTTCTTACGGATGAACGCTCTCCCGCATTCCCCGCATACCACCTTCCCGCTTAGGATATAGGCTTCTCCACTCTCACTCGGGTTCATCCTCGCCTGTCTGCCAAGACGATGTTCCTTTATCTGTTGTAACCTCATTTGTTCGTCTCTGCTCAGGATACCCTTATGGTCATCCCTTATAAAATACTGTGGCTTCTTCCCATGGTTTTTCTCCGTCCGGAACGGCACCGTCCCAGTCGAATAGGTCTTCTGGTGAAGGCAGTCACCCACTGTTTTCTCGTTGAACAGGATCCGAAGGACTGCCTCGGAAGACCAGAGCCCGCCATACGGCGCCGGTACTTGGTTCTGATTCAGGTATTCGGCTATCCTCACCCCGCTCATTCCATTCATGTACATGCTGGCCATCCTGCGGATCCATGCCGCCTCATCCTCCTTGACAGCCAGCTCCTTCTCTTCATCCTTATCGTAACCATACGGCCGCCTGCTTATCACGAATGTACCATGCCGGAACCGGTTTACCGCTGACCAGTGGACGTTTTGGGATATGTTCTCGGACTCCTGCTGTGCAACCGCACCGTATACGGTCAGTATCCCTTCACTCTCCTCCGTCATGGTATTCAGGCGTTCCTTCTCAAAATACACACTTACCCCTATTTCCTTCAGATGGCGGACCGTGGATAAGGTGTCCACTGTGTTCCTGGCAAACCGGGTGATTGATTTGGTCAGTATGAGGTCTATCCTTCCTTTTTCGCATTCCTCCAGCATCCGCCGGAAGTCCTCCCTCCCCCATCGGCTGGTTCCGCTTATGCCCTCGTCCGCATAAATTCCGCAGAATTCCCAGGCCGGATTTTTCTGGATAAGCCCTTTATAATACTCCATCTGTGCGTCATAGGAATGATATTGGCCATCGGCATCCGTGCTCACACGGCAGTATGCACACACACGAATGCTCCGTATCTGGTATCCTGTACGCTCTGGTATGGTCTTTGGGATGCATATTACTTCTGCCACTTGCTGCGCCTCCTTTCCTCCGTTTTCAACAAGACACATTACCACACTTCCTGCACCATATCAAGTATCAGTTCTCCGAATTTTCACATTTTCATACAACATGTTGGGAACATATCCTCTGGTACTTCCGAAGGACCATGTCATACATGACAGGGTCAATCAGCCTTTGGCGCAGCAGTTCATCCAGTATCTTCTGTACTTCCCTGAATCGCAGGTATTGAAGCAACTCAATTGTTTCCATCTATCCTCCGGGAATACTCTATTTCCACCTCACGGATCTCTTCATGCGTATCGCTCATGGAGCTGTTATGGGAATGCCCATCTGTAACACGTTCATCCATTCTGGCCTCGTTCCATCCCACATCCATGCAGTCATCCTGGAAGAACGGCTGCATGATCTGACATCGAACCCACCTTCTTTCTGTTTCTTATTTGTGCTTCTATTTGACACTACTCCCCGAAGCTTGTCCAGAAGGATACCTGGACAGGGCAGCCAGTCCGCCTGCCTGCAGCATACAGGCATCATAGGAATTCCACCTCCTCCGGGTTCTCCGGGGGCCGCCCTCATTGCGTGGTCCCCGGCCAAGGGGGCTGTGACTGGACGGAAGTATCATTGTCAGCTGTCCGGGGGCATGGCAATTCAACCCTGCTTATGATTGATTGAGAGTCAGGTGTGTACCGCTCTTGCCTTAAGATGTATTGCACATCCATGGACAGGACCATGTCCTGCAGACAGTCTTCGCGCACCCCTCACGTCGCTTTCGTTCCTCACGACCGGACAGCCAATGTAACGGATTGGCTGGATATGAAGTTGTCATTGTACGGCGGACAGGCATACTCCCATCCTTTTTAGTCAGGCCTGTATGAATCATTTTTTCTTTTGTGGATTATAATATATCCGGTCTCCCACTTAAGAGATGGACCGGTTATACCCCATTCTCTCCTTCCATTCCGGGTTTTCAAAAAATACCCCTCTACTATTTAAAAGCCGAAAAATAGGCCTACTGATAACCAACAAATTTAATTTTCAGGATTATACACAATGCCCTCCTGAAAATCCCTATGAAAATACATAATATTTTACTGTTGTTGATGGGCAGATGTTTTCTTCCATCATGCGAATTCTTCAGATAACTTCGTTGGAGCAACCTCCCCTGTACTCATACATTCCCCTCTCACGAATGGACAATTTCAATGAGTTGCCCGGGGTGGACTTATGTTTTTCTTTACAAATGCAAGGAAGAGCCAGTTCCTCATCCCCTTCTAAAAAATATCCCCCTACTACTAGTGGTAAAAAATAGGCCTTCTGATAACCAGATTTCTTCTTACGATTTTCTTAAGATACACAAGTTCGGCATACAACCTGGCTTGCAGATTACATTTCCCCAAAAATACCCCTCACTATTAGTCCAGTTTCAGACCCCTTTTGATAACCTCAAAAAGCCAATTTCGTTAAAAGTGCACATACAACTTTAGTTATTTTTACTCAGTTTATCACGCCTCAAATGGTTTATATTCTTTCCCTCTGTACTAGATATTCCATTGGGTACTTCTTGGCGGGCCACCATGGGCCAGGGCATAGCCCACCGGATAGACAGACTCCCCCCTTGGCGTGGCATGTATTTTTTTGTACGGGAGCTGCCTGTATTTGATTTTTTTGCCTCTGTTTTCCTCTCTAAACAAACAAAAAGCCGCCACATAATATGACGGCTACCCTCAAAACATACTATCACATATCCCGTATCATCTTCATCAACCGTATCCCATCCTTCACCCCTTCCTCATACAGATACAGCTGACACATCCCATTTCCATCCAGCATGTCATCAATGCAATCCTCTATGGCATCCCTCTGCTCCTTGGTAATTTCCTTCATCCAATGGTCCATCCGTTCGTTCAGCTTGTGGTCTGCTTTCTTTTCTTCCTGTGTCTTTTCTGCCTGCCATCGGGTTACCAGCCATTCTACCCTGGCTGCTATGACTTCCTCACATTGTTCCCTCGTAGTTTTCTTCATGGACACTCCTCCTTCCGCCAACACCATATCGAATATTCCGGCGGAAGTCCATATCCACATGTCATAAAGATTCTGCTCCAAATACGTCAGAACCACCTACAGGGTGCACCTATAAATACACCATTTTCCTTGTATTTGCGTGGTCTCCAGCCAAAACCGACCACCTGGCAGGTGACCAAGGTGCCAAACAGGTGCACCTTGGTGGAAGCAGAAAAACGCCCGCATTGCGGGCGATTGTGGCCGGGAGGGGCGCCTTTAGGTGCACCTCCCTTTAACCTGCACACAAATCGAACGGGGAATACGGTTTGATTTATGGCTGCGAATGGGATGTAAAGGTATCTGTTTTCTTCTATTAAAAGCGAGCATTCTCATATTGGGCCAAATTAGCCAGTTTTTCTGTGGTATGCCCATCTATCCCATTCTTCTCCTTAAAAGCCAACACGGCGGCTTACAGCGCGTTACAAGGGCTAATTCAAGTCATCTTTCTAAAGTTACTTGTCACTGCTAATCCTCTACCAATACCACCTTTTTATGGCGGTCAGGACACCCCCCTTTTGCTTCATCACATTCTTTTGCCTACACTATACCAGCTTCATCTATACCGCATTCGTCCAGAATATGCCCTATCTGTTCCAAGGCCTCCCTGCCGATATGTGATATTCCCCTTTCCCTCTCATCTGGTCAGCAGTAATCGTGGAGGTATCCTACGGCCAGGCATATCTCTGCATCTGCCTGTTCCGTCTCTGCCAGGCGGTCAGCCAGCCTTGCCACACGCTCCGCATGGTAATAATCATGTCCTGTAGAGTCCAAACACAACTCTTTACGAACCAATACTTTAATTCGTTCCAGCTATCTCTCCATTATAATCTGCCTTAATTTTACTTTCTCATATAAAATGGCTGCTACTATAGCATGAAACCTCTTAGCTCCAGGGTAATCATGCTTTGACAATCTGCTCAATGATTCCCTGCAACAAACGTGTAAACTTCTCTTTAACAATATTGGCTGTCTCGATAACTTCCTCATGCTGTAATACCTGCCCATTCATTCCCGCTGCCATATTCGTTATACAGGAAATACCAATTATTTTCATATTGCAATGTGCTGCAGAGATAGCCTCCGGAACAGTTGACATTCCAACCGCGTCTGCTCCTGCAATTCTGAACATTCTGATTTCCGCCGGAGTCTCATAATTGGGGCCTGATGCCATTACATAAACTCCTTTTTGTAAATGGATTCCCATCCGTTTCCCCAGGGCGCATATCTCATCTATGTATTCCCTGTCATATACCCGACTCATATCTGGAAAACGCGGCCCAAACTTATCATCATTCTCACCAATCAAAGGATTGGAACCAGACATATTGATATGATCCGTGATTACCATCAGGTCACCTGGACTAAACTGTGGATTAATCCCACCCGCGGCATTGGTAAGAATGAGGTTACTCACTCCCGCAGTCTTCATAATCCGGATTGGAAGAGCCATAAGTGACTGCGGATATCCCTCATAATAATGAAATCTCCCCTGCATTGCAATGATCCTTTTACCGCCACAAAATCCCAACACAAAACGGTTCTTATGCCCCTCTACCTGTGAAACAGGGAAACCTTCAAGTGATTTATATGGGATGTATACAGGGCTTTCAAGTGTTTCTGCGAACTCTCCAAGACCGCTTCCTAAAACCAGTCCGATTTCTGGTGCAAATTCCGTAATTTTACTTAATTCCATTTATAGAACCTCCTGGTAACTTTTTTTAATTTATCTAATATCAATAGTGTTTTATATAGCCCCTTTGTGAGACCGTCCTGTTTTAGACGCTGAAAAGCTAAGGACAATAAGAGTACTCAGATACGGCAGCATAGACAGGAACTGTGTTGGAATTGGCAATACCTGCATCCTCATTTGTATTGCTTCTGTAAAGCCAAACAAAATGGATATCAGCACACACAATACCGGATTCTTTCTGGCAAAAACAAATATTGCCAACGCAATATATCCTCTTCCTGATACCATTCCTTTGCTGTAAAAATTAAGCTGGCTCATAGAAAGAAAAGTTCCCCCCAATGCAGCCAGTACGCCGGACAGGAATACAGAAATGTATTTTAACATATCCGCTTTCAAACCAAGGCTGTCTACCACCAATGAATTAATCCCAGTTGCTCTTAGGCGAATGCCTATGGGGGTCTTATAGATTACAACCCATGAGAAAACCATAAGCAGTATCAGTAAATATACAAGCCCTGTATAACCGGATAGCATTCCGCCCAAAACCGGTATTGATTTTATGACAGGCAGATCCAACTGTCTCAAAGGAGTAATCAGTTCAGACTTTCCCTTACTTCCAAATATAGATATCATCAAAACAGATACTAACCCATCTGCTATGATATTCATGCCAACACCAGCAACCACCTGGTTGGATTTAAACCGTATACAGAACACGCCTAATAGTAAGGAGAAGATACCCCCGGACAGGGCTGCAATGCAGATGCCCAACAACGTGCTTCCCGTATAATATGCGCCTACTACACCCGCAAATGCGCCCACCGTCATGAATCCTTCCAGTCCCAGCGCAATAATTCCCGCCACTTCGGAAACAGAGCCCGCAATTGCGGCATATCCTAATGGTACTGCCATCCTGACGGATGCAGTAAAAATATTAAGTATACTGTTCATCCAGCTTTCCTCCTCCGTAGATATTGGATTAACAAGGGTGCTGAAATCGTCAAAATAATCAGTCCCTGGAGTATGGATACTATCTCAGATGGAATCTTTTCAAACATCGTCATATACAAGCTTCCCGTTCTAAGTCCACCAAATAAGATGCTTGAGAGGAACACACCCACAGCAGCGTTCTGGCCAAGAACAGAAATTGCCATTCCATCGAACCCATAACCGGCAGACATATTAAGCACAAATCTCCCATAAGTTGCCGCCACCAGCATGGCTCCAGCCAGCCCGGCCAGTGAACCCGATATTGCCATCGACATGATTCTCGTCTGATTCATCTTAATTCCTCCAGCCTCCGCTGCTTTTGGATTCACCCCCGCTGCCATCATATTATACCCTGTTACTGTATATCGATAGAAAAAGGCCACAACCACTACAAAAATACAGGCAAAAACACATGTCCAGGTCAGCTTGACATTACTGGTTATAAAGGGAACAACTTTCGATGGATCCAGTGCCTCACTCTGCGCGATGTTTCCTTCAGCTTTAAACGGGCCTGATACCAGATATTCGGTAAAATATATGGCAATGTAATTAAGCATCACTGTAGATACCACCTCGTTGGCGTTTCTGAATACCTTTAAAAATGCTGCGATAGAGGCCCATAAAGCGCCTGCCGCCATTGCCAGTACACTGCATACCATAATATGGATAGGAAACGGAAGAAAACCAAGCTGCACACCAACCAGTGCATATGTAATGGCCCCCATAATCAGCTGGCCTTCAATACCGATATTAAACATACCGCTTTTAAAACCCACCATTGCCGCGAGACCACAGAATATAAGAGGTACACTTTTTTCAAATGTCGACATACAAGCATCTGCAGAACCGAATGCGCCCTCCACCAATGCCTTATAGGCATCCAATGGAGAAAACCCACACACTACAATCACAATACTGCCAACTATTACTGCCAGGAGAATCGATAACAGCGAAACTGCCAGTTTATCAACACATCTTCTCATGCTCATCTTCGGTTCCACCTCCCATATATAGCCCTAATCTTGTAGGCGTATACTCCTCGCCAGGGCCTTCCGTTACAATATGTCCCTCGTACATAACCCCAATCCTGTCACTAAGCTGGAATAGTTCATCAAAATCAGCTGTTATCAATATAATTGCTGTGCCGGACTTTTTTAAATCCACTATGCTCTGACGTATGATTTCGCATACACCAATATCTACCCCTCTTGTAGGATGCGCGATAACCGCAAGTCTGGGATGCCGGAGGAATTCCCTTCCAATAATTATCTTCTGTTGGTTACCGCCTGAAAACCGCTGAAGCGCCAAGCTTTTGTTGGCAGGCGACACCTGATAATGTCCAAAAATGTTATCTGCCATACAGCTGAGTTTTTTATAATCAATAAGCCCTCTCCTGCCGCGCGCCATCCCGCCGAACTGATTACCCAACAGAACATTGGACGGTACATCCAGTTCCAACAATAGTCCCCGGTCCATGCGGTCAGAATGAACACATGAAACCCCCATCTGTATAATCTCTCTGGTGCTCTTTTTCTTCACATCTGACCCAAATATCCGTATATTTCCTCTCCAGCCTTTAATGATTCCGCTGACAATCTCCATGAACTCCAATTGACCATTTCCTTCTATACCAGCAATACCATATATTTCCCCACCTCTGACCTTAAGTTCCAAGTCATTAAGAATCCTTGTACCGCTGTTATCAGTATATGTAAGATTTTCCACACAAAGCGCTTCCTCACCAGGCTCTGTCTCTTCCTTTGTGAATTCCTTTGGTTCATGATCTACCATCATCCTTGTAAGCTCATACGGAGACGTATCCTCTTTCCTGATATGTCCACCCATAACGCCATGACGGAGAACAAATATTTCATCTGCTATCTCCATGGTCTCATGGAGTTTATGTGTGATAATTATGACTGCCTTTCCCTCCTCCTTCAGGCGCCTTATTACCTTGAACAGTCCCTCTGTCTCCTGCGGTGTTAGAACTGCTGTAGGCTCATCAAGAATCAGAAGCATGGCGCCGTGATATAAGGCTTTTATGATTTCCACCCTCTGCTTTTCTCCTACTGATAAATTACAGACCCGTTCTGCCGGATTTATTCTGAAACCATATGTATCTGCTATCTCAACAATCTGCCGCTCCGCTTCCTTCCTGTCAAACAAACCATACATCTTCGGCTCCTTACCCATAACAATATTCTCCGCTACGGTCAGTTCCTCTATCAGCATAAAATGCTGATGAACCATCTGTATCCCTCTGGCAATGGCATCACGAGGTGATTTAAAAGTAACCGGTTGGCCTTTAAACAGGATTTCTCCCTCATCCGGAGCCTGCATTCCATAAATGGTCTTCATTAAGGTTGATTTTCCTGCCCCATTTTCTCCAAGTAAAGATGTTACAACTCCACCGTCACACCAGAAATCCACTTTACTGTTGGCTACAAAATTTCCAAATTTTTTTGTAAGACCTTTCGTCTCCAGCAAATGAGCCATTTTCTCTTCCTTTCTATCTATCTATCGCCTGCAGAAACGCATCCACCTCATCCAGTGTCCCTGGAAGTACATATTCCCCAGAAGATACCTTCCCAAAATACGTCTCCATCTCTTTCTTGATTTCATTCGGGACTTCTACATTACTTCCCTCAAATCCTACCTTTAATGTATTCTCTCGAATGCCATAGGTCAGCGTACCGCTATCCAGAATGCCTTCTGCCGCCTTTTGCCCCACGTCGGCCATAACCGCATCCCAAAGTCTCAGACCTGAAGCAATAATATGATTAGGAGCGTTTGAATTTTGATTCACCTCTATACCGAAAGCATATCCGTCATTCTTTTCAGCCGATGAAAAAACGCCCAGACCCGAACCGCCGGCACAGGCAAACACAATGTCGCATCCGCTGGCGTATAATCCATTTGCAAGCTCTGTTGCCTTAGATGGATCCATAAAACTGCCTACGTATGTAATATCTACCTGAACATCTGGATTTACAGCCTTAGCGCCAGCCTCATAGCCAGCAGCGAACTGATTGATAACAGGATTATCCTGTCCCCCCACAAACCCAATTTTCTGTTCCTCATTCATAAACGGCAGGCTGTTGTCTTTTTCCAGCAGTCCAGCCAGCACTCCCAGTTGGAAGCCTGTTTCCTCTGAACGGAACCGCACATTTGTCACATTATCCGCATCAACTTCTGAATCAACCAATATGAAACGTTGTTCCGGATATTTCTGTGCTGTTTTTGCTAATGAATCCGTCTGTTCAAAGCTGATACAAAACACAGCGTCAAATTCTCCACGCTCAGCAAACAGGGATTGAAGGTTAGGAAAATCCGACGCATCATCCGGTTCCACCACGTTAATCTCAGCGCCCTTCTCTTCCAGCTTCTTAAGCCCCTCGTAGGTAGCGTCATTCATATTCTTATCTCCCAAACCGCCTGTTCCTGTGATAAAACCAAACTTTGCACCAGCCTTTTCCTGACTGGTGGTACCGCTATTATTTACAGCTTCTACTTTTCCCGCCCCAGAACATCCGCTCATCATGCTGCCGGCTATAACCGCCATAAAAACACATAAGATTTTCTTATTCATAAATATCTTCTCCTTCTCAACTCGTCATCATGGATATTTGTCCCACCTGCTAATCAATTCCATATTCTGCTAAATCCAAAAGCTCTGCATACTGTTTTTCATTAATAATTATTTTTCCTTTTTCAATTGATACTACCTTGTCCTCTTTTAACGCGCATATGGCCCTGTTCACTGTCCGGATGCTGATTCCTATTTCCTTTGCTATCTCTTCTCTACGTTTCAGTATTTTAGACCTGCCCTGCTGGAATCCTGTGATCTCCACATACTTGGTCAAATATACTGCAACCTTATACATACCAACCCGGTACAGATTCCTGCCCCTTTCATATGAGCTCCTGAACATTTTTCTGGCCATGGAGGTTGATACATAATATAAAAACTCTGGGGTTTTTCTCAACTCATCTGCAAAGTCACTGATTGGAACCCTTAAAGCTACTGTATCCTCCAGCGCAATTGCCGTAGCAGCATTGATAAATTTCCCTGACAGGACTTCCAAATCAGAAATCACGGACCCTTCCCCCAGATTGGAAAACTGGTACACATTCCCATCTAAAAAGTCCGATTGAACAGAAACGCTTCCTTTCAGGATAAAGTATGCATACTCCGCTTTTTCTCCCTTTACAATGACAAAATTATTCTTTTTAAACATAACCGGTACAGCAATTTCTTTTAGCCTGATTGGTATATTAATTAAAAAATCCTGTATTCCCCCTTTATCATTATAAATTTCTTTTAATATGAGGCTCATATCCTTCTGTTTTATCTGTGTATTCATATTACCATCATCCTCTTTCCAAAAAAAGGTCATCTGTCCTTTTTATTATAACTCAAATCGATTATTATAGGCAATATCAATAACAATCTATAAAATGAAAGGAGCTATATGTATGAAAATTGCAATTGTCGGCTGTGGAAACATAGCCAACACACATGCCCAGGAATTAACCGGAATGGGGCTCACCATTTCTGTTGTAATGGGAATCGACACGAGGCAGGCAGAAGCATTTGCCAAAACATGGGGGATTGAGGAATATACAGATAATTTCGACCGGGTATTAGATAAGGATATCACAACAGTACATATCTGTACCCCGCCTACGCTTCATTATGAGATGGTAAAAAAGGTCATTTTAGCCGGTAAACATGTCATTTGTGAAAAACCCTTTTGCCTTAAAGCCTCTGAAGCCAGAGAATTACTTGAACTTTCTAAAGAAAAGGGTACCATAACCGCTGTCAACTTTAACGTAAGATATCACGAGGCTTGCCATCGCTTTCGACAGAAGGTCCTGTCACCCGAATTTGGAAATGTATACCTGATTCATGGAACCTATCAGCAGGAATTCCATGTTCTTCCCGCAGAGTACATGTGGCGTTATCAGGAAAGCCTAGCTGGTCCTATGAGGGCCACCACAGAAATTGGTTCTCACTGGATTGACCTGGTCCGTTTTTTAACCGGACTGGAAGTAAATGAGGTAAGCGCCACCTACGGTAAATTCTGTCCGGACCGATATGTAAAAGATGGAATGATGTATGAAAAAAATGTGGAGGGTAGTGAAAAAATACATGTGGAATCAGATGATGCTGTCATCGCAACCCTCAAATTTAATAATGGCGCACTCGGCTGTTTACTGCTATCAGAAATCACTCAGGGAAAAAGCAATTATGTATCAGTGGAAATCAGCGGGTCTAGTCAGTCTGCAAGATGGGATTCTGAATCCCCCTATAAATTATATAGCAGCTCTAAATTCGAAGGCGAGCTCTGTGAGACAAATGCATTTGGCGGAGGTTTCCCCAACACATTCTCTTCCTTCTTCTCCGAGGTATATAAGGACATGAAGAGCGGCTCCCCTTCGCCAGCTCCAACCTATCCGACTTTTTATGATGGATATATCAATGCGGCAATATGTGAGGCGATTTATGAAAGTGCTAATAACAATTCAAAATGGACGGAGGTAAAATGATATGGAATTCAAGAATAAAACAGTTCTAGTGACAGGTGCAGGCGGAGGCTCCGGCAAAGCAATTGCCGAAGCGTTCCTGAAAGCAGGGGCGGTTGTCATTGCAGCAGATTTAAAAATTCCACAGTGGCATGAAGCCACCGATATGTTTCATCCTGTATCCCTGGATGTATCTGAAGAAGTTGCCGTTGATAAAGTAGTATCTGAGTATTGCGAAAAATATGGTTGTATTGATATCCTTGTCAATAACGCAGGAATTGCTATCGGATCCCCATTAATTGATTTTACTTTAGATATCTGGCAAAAAAACTTTAAAGTAAACGCAGAAGGGACTTTTCTCTGTACCAGAGCAGTTGTGCGTTATATGGTTAAGAAAAATGTTCCTGGACGTATCATTAACATTGCATCAATTGCCGGTAAAAATGGATTTGCAAATTCCTCCGCGTATTGTGCCTCAAAAGCGGCTGTCATTGGTTTTACCAGAGCCCTCGCTTTGGAATTAGGTCCGTATGGTATTACAGTGAACGCAATTTGCCCTGGTTCCGTTGCAACACCCATGATTGAGTCTGTCATAGATACAATATCGTCTAATTCCGGCATGTCCAAAACAGAGGTTCGCACCATGATGGAGTCCGGTATTCCATTAAAAAGATTCCAGGAACCTGAAGACGTCGCAAGCCTGGTTTGCTTCCTTGCGTCCGACTATGGCAGCAATATCAGTGGTGAATCCATGAACCTGGACGGAGCTGTAATCCGGGATTAAAGCATGTTCAATTCCCAAAACGCACGCCGCCGGGTGCCCCACAAAACAAGGCTTCCGGCTAAGCCGGTGGCTCAAACTGTACACAAAACGGCTCTAGGATTTACATCCCAGAGCCATTTTTCAGGGCTGTACTTTTCCACTACAAGACCAAATATAATTCCAGTCAATCACTTTATCAATGCTCTTCAGTAGATGGTCTTGGGGAACCATGTCATCCATACAGAACATTTAAATCTGCTCTCTTTTCTTATTTGTATTCTAAGCCATCATAGAAATATCCCGCCTTCCTTTATTACTTCCCATGAGAAAAAGCCAAAAAATCCCAAAAAAGGAATCGTATAGCTCTATTAAAAATAAATAAACCTCCATACTGAGTACTTTTTTCTTACATCAGTTTAGGAGGATATTACAGGCGCATGCACTCTCCCACTTTCACTCTGATTCATATCCATATTGAACCTCAATGTCTTTTACACGTTTAAGTAGACTTCTAATTTCTTTACAAGCCAAAAACCCTGGAAGAATCCATCTCCCAGGGCCAAGGCATCTATTTCTCACGCCCTGAAAAACACCCATTTTCAGGCCGCAAATCCACTCAATTTTTCCTCAAAAACCACTATATCTTGTGGTTTTATCCTTCATTTTTCTCCAAAACCACAATTTGGCATCTAAACTACCGTAGCTTAATGCCTATGCATCGAAAACTCATCCATAGGATACTTCTTCAGATTTTCCAGCACATGCCTCTCCTCGGCAGACCCAATCAGCTGTTCCCTGGCCTTCTTGGCCTCGGTCTCAGTTTTATGCCGGCTGGGACCACCCACACAGCCGCCTACACAGGCCATGCCTTCCACGAAATCTTCAGGCAGCTTTCCCACCTTCATGAGCAGCAATGCCTTCTTACACTCTGCGGCTCCGTTGCAGCGGGCTACTTTGACATCTGTGTTTTCGTCCATTTCCTTCAGGCATTCCAGTACGGCCGCTGTCACGCCGCCCCCGTTGCCAAAACGCTTTCCAAACACAGAGCTTTCCTGATAATCATTCTCGGCCGGCTGAAGCTCTACTCCCTTGGCGCGCATCATAGCTCTTATCTCACCAAAGGTCATGGCATAGTCTGCATTTCCCTTTACATTCAAATCCAGGCTCTCGCTCTTCTTGGCTATGCAGGGGCCTATGAATACAGTGACTGTATCCGGATCCCCGCTCTTTATCATTCTGGACACTGCGCACATAGGCGATACCGTAGTAGACATATTCTCCAGTAACATTGGAAAATGCTGCTTAATCATGTTCACAAACGCAGGACAGCAGGAGGTAGTCATCTTCTTTCCCTCCTTATGGGCCTGGGCCCATTCCTCTGCCTCATAGGCAGCGGTCATGTCTCCGCCCAATCCCACTTCTATCATGTCCGCAAATCCCAGCTGCTTTAATGCAATTTTCCAGCTGGCCATGGTAATGTCAGGGCCGAACTGCCCCTCTGTGGCAGGCGCCACCATGGCAACCACCCGTTTTCCTGCCTTAATCAGTCGAATCACATCTACCATGAAGGTCTTGGACCCTATGGCTCCGAACGGACAGCTATGGATGCAGGCTCCGCACTGGATACATTTCTTCTCATCAATCACGCAGATGCCGTACTCATCATAAGTGATGGCATCCACCGGACAAATTTTCTTACACGGACGCTCCAGATGGGCAATGGCGTTATAGGGACAGGCCTGTGAGCACTTGCCGCATTCCTTACATTTGC